>Ga0310811_10000033_pt1 | contig 238470 bp, 199 predicted proteins | sample YCmetagenome_FD_207642 | JGI IMG/M metagenome (GOLD analysis project Ga0310811, IMG submission 207642) | Soil microbial communities from experimental microcosm in Duke University, North Carolina, United States - YC | ecosystem: Engineered > Artificial ecosystem > Soil microcosm > Unclassified... | reverse complement strand
CGCTCGCGCCGCCCCCCCCCCCCACCGCCGTCGCCGGTTCAGTGCCAGCTGTTCAGTGCGCTGATGCAGTTTAGAGGTTGCTGATCGGCAGGCTGGACACGACCGGCAGGCCCGACAGCGGCGAGGAGCCGGCGGCGGTGATGCTGTTCAGGACGCCCGAGACCTGGCTCTGCAGGCCGGAGAGCGCGCTGGTGACGGTGCCGAGCTGGTTCTGCAGCTCCGGCCACACCGAACCGGCGAACAGGCTGGCGGCCGGGCCGGACCAGATGGTCTGGTCGGTCAGGGCGAGGCCGTGCGAGGTGATCTGCGACAGGGTGTCGTTGAGCGGGCCGTTGATCAGGCTCAGCAGCTGGTTGATGTGCAGGTGGGCATCGGCGGTAACCTTCACGGTCCCGGAAACGTCGGACATGATGTGCTCCAAGTCTTTTCGTGGTGCCGGGACGCTTGTTCGTCTTGCCGGCCGTACGGGAGAGAACGTTACGGGGGTCGGTGGTGGTTGGTCGTCTAACGAAAGATGGATTTCCCGGCTACCGCGTTCGTTGTAGACCGGGTCAACCTGCGGCCTCCACCTGGGCCGCACCGGCTAGCACCAGTTGCACCCCCTCGATCCGGCCGTCCGATACGAGGTAGCCGCGGCCCGGCACGGCGGCCATCCGGTGCTGGCGCGGCAACTGGGTGCCGAGCAGGTCGTGGTCCATGTCGTGGTCGGGCACGAGCAGCACGCCGCAGCGGGCCTCGCGCACCCGCTGCGTCCACAGGCCGAACTGCCTGCGCACGCCGTCGTTGCGGCCCGCGGCGACCACGTGGCGGCCCGGCCCGGCCTTGGCGATGAAGCGGTCGATGACGCCGAGGCCGTCGGGCACGGTGTCCGCGTCGTCAACCAGGAGCAGAGTCCGGCCCTCGAACTGGCCCAGCACGCCGTCGAGTTGCGCGTAGTCGGTGCACACGACGACCGGCTCGGGCAGGTCGCGCAGCGGGGAGCGGCGCGGGGCGAAGGCGACGATGCGCGGCGGTTCCGGCGCGGCCAGCACGGTGGCGGCGATGGTGACCAGGGCGCTGCTGCGGCCGGACCGCGGCGGACCTGCGATCAGGGCGTTCTCGTGCTCGTACAGCTTGAGCGCGACGGGGCCGAGGTTGCTGTCCGCGAAGCCGACCGGCAGCGTCCACGGTTCCAGGCCGGTGTGCGGGACGGCGCCCGCAGCCTGCAGTTGGAGCGCGTCGATCCGCTCGGGCAGCAGCCGCACTGGGTACGCCGAGCGACGCGCGTCGCCCCAGCGGTGGCTGACGGCCGCGACCGCCGAGTTCGGGTCGGCGCCGGGGTAGCCGATCTGCACGACCTGCCGGGTGGCCGCGACCAGGGCCCGGCCCGGCACGGCGGCGGGTACGGCGCTGCGCGGGATGTCGAAGGGCGCGTAGTCGCTCGGGTCGGCCAGCCGCAGCAGCAGTTTCTGCCGGCACAGCGCCGCCCACGTGCTCGGCACGGCGCCCGCGCGGTCGCCGGCGGCCACGATGTGGATCCCGACGGCCGGGCCCTCGGCGAAGACGCGTTCGAGGTCGTCGAGCACGCTCAGGCCGCCGTAGTCCTTCTCGAGTTCCGCGCGCAGGCCGCCGATGTTGTCGATGAGCAGCAGCCAGCGCGGCGGGGCGGCGGCGTGGCTGCTCGCGCGGGCCGCGCCGCCCTCCTTGCGGGCGTTCAGCTCGGACCGCAGCATCCTGATGAGCCGGATCTGCCGGGCGTGCTCGGTCGGGCCGATGTAGCCGCCGGTGTGCGGCAGCCCGGCCAGCGGCGCGAGGTCGCCGGAGCCCATGTCGAGCACGTAGAGGTGCTGCCGGTCCGGCGGCTGGGCCGCGGCGACGGCGAGCGCGAGGGTGGTGAGCGCGGTGGACGTGCCGGAGCCGACGACGCCGTAGATCAGCATGTTCCCGGCGGCCGGGTCCCAGCCGACCGGGTACTGCGCCTGCCGGTCCGGGTCGTCGGCCAGCGCGTACGCGGGGATGTCGGCGGCGTCGGTCTGCAGTCCGCGCACGGCGAATCCGAGTTCGAACAGCGGCATCGTGTCGGGCAGCGGGTCCGGCCACGGCCTGCGGGGCGCGCCGATCCCGGCCTTGGCACCGGCCCAGCGCGAGGCCTCGACGAGCCGGGCCAGGTCGGTGGGCGTGTCGCCGGTGACCGCGTCGTTGTCCGCGGCCAGCATTGTCTGGTCGCCGGCGCTGAGTCGGAACGGCAGCAGGGTCACGCCGCCGGACACGGCCGCGGTCGCGGTCACGCCGGTGGACAGCGCGGTCTGCACAGGCAGCACCTCGTTCGCGCTGACCCGGTAGAAGCCGCGCCCCCACTGCCTGCTGCCGATCCCGGCCGCGGCGGCGGAGTCGATCACGTCCTGCGAGTCGGAGGCGCTCTCCAGCCGCAGGGCGAGGCGCAGCTTCACGTTGTTCTTGATCGCGGCGCTGACCGAGCCGGACGGCCGCTGCGTGGCCATGATCAGGTGCATGCCGAGGCTGCGGCCGCGCTGCGCGATGCTGACCAGCGCGTCGACGAACTCGGGCAGCGCCTTGACCAGCGTGGCGAACTCGTCGATCACGACGACGAGCCGGGGCATCGGTTCCAGGTCGGGGCGCTGGGTGTCGCGCAGCCGCTGGTAGTCGCGCACGTGGCTCAGACCGACGCCGCGCAGTGCGTGCTCCCGGTAGCGCAGTTCGGCCTCCAGGCAGCGCAGCGCGCGTTCGCCGAGCTGTTCGTCGAGGTCGGTCACGAGCCCGACGACGTGCGGGAGTTGGGCGCACTCGTCCAGCGCGCCGCCGCCCTTGTAGTCGACGAGCGCGAAGGTCAGGTGCTCGGGGTCGGCTCCGACGGCCATGCTGATGATCAGGGTTCTGAGCAGCTCGCTCTTGCCGGAGCCGGTGGTGCCCGCGATCAGTCCGTGCGGGCCGTCGTCGTCGAGGTCGATCTCGAACAGTTCGCGTTCGGTGACGCCGAGCACGGCGCGCACCCGCAGCGTCTCCAGGGTGGCCCGCCAGCGGTCGCCGACCGCGATGTCGAGCTGTCCGGGCAGGTCGAGCAGCGGCAGCAGGCCGACCCGGTCCGGCAGGCCGCTGCCCTCGGACTTGAGCTCCGGGTCCTCGAACCGGGCCAGCGCGCGGGCGAACTCGTTGGCGCGGCGCCTGGTCATGCCGGCGAGCAGGATCTCGTCCACCTGCTCGCCGGTGGCCACGCGGCGCAGCCGGCCGGAGCCGTCGCCGGAGACGGAGAGCACCTCGGTGCACAGCGCGGGCAGCCGCCGGGTGAGCACGATCCCGGAGACCGAGCCGACCCGGCCGCCGAGCAGGTCGCGCAGATAGCAGGGGCGGCCTTCGAGCAGCGTCGCGCCGTCCACGACGACCAGCAGCACGGGGTTGCCCGCGGCGGCGTCCTGGTCGCGGTTCGACGGGGTGCTGGTGCCGCCGAACTCGGTGAGCAGCGTGCGGGCCAGGGCTTCGCAGCGTTCTGATCCGACGGCGACGAGGCGGCCGCTGCCGTCGCGCAGGTCGGTGCCGTGCGGGAGCCACTTGGTCCACTCCCAGTCGGCGATCCGGTCCTCGTCCGCGAAGACGGCGATCGCGACGTCGGCCGGTCCGCTGCCGGTGGCGGCCTGGCAGAGCAGCGCGCGGGCCGCGGCGAGGGCGGCGGCGCGCTCCCCCTCGAGGCCGAGCACGCCGCCCGCGGCCAGGTTCACCGGCACCGGGACCTGCGTGAGCGTCGAGGCGTCGCGCAGCGCGGCGGTCAGCCGCGGGTCCATCTCCTGGTCGGTGCGGCGCGGGCGCTCGACCGGCGGTTCCCAGCCGCGATCCGCGTATCCGGCCGAGACCTGCAGGAAGTCCTCCGCGCCGCGCCGCCGCTCCCACAGCCGCAGCCCGGGCGCGGTGGCCCGGTGCACGTACTCGGCGACGTCCGGGAAGTCGGCCTGCAGCCGGGCCGCCCGCTCCGCGCGCCGGTTGCCGAGCTCTTCGCAGGCCGCTGCGATGTCGGCGGCGTACGCGCGCTTGCCGCGGCGCGATCCGGAGCGGCCGCGCAGCCGGTCCTCGAGCTGGCTGCCGATCATGATCAGCGGGCTGAACAGGGCGATCAGCGCGTACGTCGGGTTCTTCAGCAGCATCACCATGACGCCCGCGAGCAGCAGCGGGAAGACGATCGTGGATATCCGCATCGGCACGCCCTGGGACCGGCCGGCCGGTTCGGGCAGCCGGATCGCGGGCCGTTCGGGCGGGGTGGCGACGCGCGGGGCCCGGTTGAACGGCAGCGTGCCGGCCGGTCCGGCCTCGCGCGCCGGGTTCACGAAGGCGGCCGGGCTGACCGCGGCCACCGGCAGCACCCGGAAGGGCACCCGTCCGGCGGCGCAGACCAGGTCGTTCGGGCCGACGACGGTCGGCCCGGCGATCCGCACGCCGTTGACGTCGGTGCCGTTGCGCGAGCCGAGGTCGGCGACGGTGACCCGGCCGTCCTCGGTGACGTCGATCTCGCAGTGCAGCCGGGAGACGTCGCGGGAGTTGATCCGGACCTCCGCCTCCTCGCCGCGGCCGAGCCGGACCCGGCCGGGTTCGAGCCGGACCGAGAGCCCGGCGTCCAGGCCGCCGACGATCCGCAGCACCGCGCCGGGGTCGATGGTCGCGGTGGCGTCGGCGTCCCGGGAGCGGTCGGTCCCGAAGCCGAGGTCCGCGGGCCCGGGCAGCCCGACCTCGGAGCCGAGCACCAGGCCGGACCCGGCGAGCGGCGCGCCGGGCGGGGAGGGTCTGCCGTCGATGACGAGCCCGCTCCCGGGGGCGCCGAGCGCGGCGGCCAGGTCGGCGACCACCGCGTCCGGGCGGCCGAGCCGCGCCTCCCACTCGCGTTCGACGCCCGCGTCCCGATGGACGAATCTCAATGTGCCACCCGCTCGCTCTGTGCTGACTCGCCTTGCCCGCGTCAGATTAGCGTTTCGATCCGGGTCGGTACGGAGGCCGTACCGCGACGGTTTACCAACGGAGTCCAAAAGCTTCCTATGGCTTGAGGACAGTGCCGGTCCGCGCTGGTTAGTCTCGGCCGATGCCCCGCTTGCGCGACGCGGCCGCGTTCCTGGCCGCGCTACCACCCACCGTCGTCGACCTCGCGATCGCCGCCGCGGTCACCTGGCTCTCGCTCAGCACCGCGGCCGGTTCGTATCCGCCTTCCGGGTCGCGGCCGTTCGACGCGCTGGCCGTCGTGCTCACGTCGGTGATCGGCGTGGCGCTGGTGCTGCGCCGGATGTTCCCGCTGGCGGTGATGATCGCGTGCGCCGCGCTGGTCGCGGTATTCGAGGCGCGCGGCTACTGGCTGAGCCTGAACCAGCTGGCGCTGCAGCTCGCGTTCTTCACGGTGGCGTCACGGCGTGGCCGGTGGTGGACGGCTGCCGCGGCGGCGGTCGTGTACCCGGAGCTGATGTACAGCAACATCCATGAGTGGGTCGGCTCGACGTTCAACATCTACCTGGGCACGGCGGCCCGCGTCGTGGCGATCGGCGTGATCGGCGACGGCGCGCGGCGGCTGACGGAGAGTCACACGCTGATGGCCGACTACAACGGCCAGCTTCAGCGCAAGCAGCGGGATCGGGAGCAGCGCGCGGTGCTGCTGGAGCGGATCCGGATCGCACGCGAGTTGCACGACGTGACCGCGCACCATTTGTCGGTGATCGCGGTGCAGGCGGGTCTCGCGCGCTTCGTGCTGGAGACGGATCCGAAGACCGCGGACCAGGCGCTGCGTACGATCTCGGAGGTCGGCAGCGAGGGGCTGGCGGAGCTGCGGCGGCTGATCAGCCTGCTGCGTCCCGAGGACGAGGAGGGCGGCGGGCGTGCGGACGACCGGCCGGCGCCGAACATCGCGCAGCTCCCGGTGCTGGTCGAGCGGGTCGGCCTGTCGGGCACGCCGTCGCGGTACACGATCGCCGGACGCCAGCGGCCGCTGCCCGCGGGCATCGAGCTGTGCGTCTACCGCGTGGTGCAGGAGTCGCTGACGAACTCGCTCAAGCACGCGCCTGGTTCTTCGGTGGACGTGCGCCTCGAATACGAACCCGAGCACATCCGGCTGACCGTGGCCGACACCGGCCCGAACGGCGTCGCCGCCCAGCGCACGCACCATCCGCGCTCGGCCGTCGCGCAGGCCACCGAGCACACGGGTTCGGGCGTGGGCCTGACCGGCATGCGGGAGCGCGCTGCGCTGTACGGCGGCGAGATCTCGGCCGGCCGCAAGCCGGACGGCGGGTTCGAGGTGGCCCTCATCCTGCCGATCGACGCTGCTGAGGAGGTTGGGGACGCTGCGGACGCAGCCATGAGTCCAGCGCCCACCACCACTGCAGGCTCGCGGTGATCGGCTCGTCGTGTGCGCCGAAGGTTGTCAGTTCACTCATGCGGCGCAACCGGTGCTTGACGGTGTTCGAGTGAACGTGCAGCACCGCGGCCGTCTGAGTGATCTGACGGCCGTGGTCCAGATACGTGAGGGCCGTATGGGCGAGTAGTCGGTGGAAGCTTTTGCCCGGATCCAGGCGCACCAGCAACGTGGCGGCGAGCACGCGGCCGAGCTCGGGCTGCGCGTCCACGGCGACGAACGCGGCCAGGCCGGTGATCGAACGCAGACCGCGCAGGCCACGCAACTTGGCGGACGCGAGCGCGGACCGGCAGAGCGGGTAGACCGCCGCCAGCTGGTTCACCGGTTGCGAGGGCGAGGCGACGACCGCGACGTGCTCCAATGCCTCGGCAGCAGGCAGACGCGGCGTGACGCAGCAGAGGTAGCCGTCCACGAAGCCTGTGATACCGCCGCCGACGCACAGCACCGCCTCGACGCGGGCCGCCTCACGCGGCTCGACGACGTCGGCGATCAGGCAGTGGTAGCGCTTCGCGGGGTCGAGACCGGCATCGACGGCGGTCGCGCTGTCCTCACCGTGCAGAAGACAGCGCAGCGCCTGGACCCGCAGCGCGTAACCGTTGCGGGCGAGGGTCAGCTCGTGCGTGCGATAGGTGTGGATCAGCCGGTTCTGGATATCCGTCGTGAATCCGTCCAGCTCGACGAGCGCGTCGATCAGCGTCTCCGGGGCCACGCCGTGCAATTGGGCCTGCTCGGTGAGCACGATCAGCAGGTGCGCGCGCCCGGCCTGGAAGCCTTCGAGCAGTCCGGCGAGCGGCACGCCCTGCGCGACCCGATCGGCGGCGAGGGCGTCCGCGGCGGCGAGATCCGGGCTCGCCGCCGCGGACGCGAAGCCGCGCACGACAGCACGCAGGAGGGCGTCGACGTTGCGCCGCACCTCGCCCTCCGGCAGTGCCGCCACGGACGGCGACTTGGCGCGGGCCGCGCGGACCACCGCGTCGAGCGCGCCCGGCTCGCCGCACATGCGCTCGACGATCCCGGTCAAGACCGCGCGACCCGCCAGATCACCCATGAGTCAGGTCACCCGTTCGACGAGGAGAGTCCGGCGATGACCGACTGCGGCACGGTCGCGGTGCGCTCGCGCTGCGGGAAGTTGCCCACCGGGATCCGCGCGACCTCGGCGCCAGTCGCGTAGTCCACGACCGAGACCGCGTTCCCGGCGCTCAGCGAGACATAGCAGTACGCGCCGTTCGCACTGGTCAGGGCCCAGTACGGAATGCTGCCGGTCGGGTAGGTGACCGTGGCCGTGGTGCTGAGCGAACTCGTGCTGACGATCTTCGTGTAGTCGTCGATCGTGCCGACGTCGCAGAGCTTGGTGTCGTCGCCAGAGAGCGCGATGCCGTGGTGCGCCGAGTTCTGCGGGTAGTTGTCGTACGACTCGCTGGCGGCCGTCGTGCTGTACGGCTGCTGCACGGTCGCGAGGGTCTGACTGGTGTTCAGGTCGTACTTGATGAAGCCGTTCAGGTACGACATGTCCGCGTACATGGTCGTGCCGTCGGGCGCGATCACGAAGGGGCGCAGCCCGTACGGGAAGGTCCACACCTTCACGACCTTCAGCGTGCTCGCGTCCACCTTTTCGAGCTGAAGGGAGCCCTTGAGCGCGTTCAGGGCATACGGGATGGACGTGACGCCGATGCTCTCGTTGTAGATGTACTTGCCGTCCGCGGTGAACGTGTTCTGATGCGGATACGTGCCGGTCGTGTACTTGCCGACGAGCGTGCCGTCCGCCGCGTTGAACTCCTCGGCGTCCGCGGCGGTCGTGGCCGAGACGACGACCTTCGTGCCGTCCGGGGAGAGCGCGAGGTGATCGGCGTGGATGCCGTCCACCTGCGAGACCCACAGTTCCTGATGGGTGACGAGGTTGAACGCGGCGACGTCGTCCAGATTGCCGCGCGAGACGTAGATGGTCGTGCCGTCGGGCGAGATGGCGAAGTCGTCGACGTAGCGGGTGCCGCCGACGCTCGGGTCCACCTGCGCCTCGTCCGCGGTGGCCGCCGCGTAGCCGATCCACTGCGCGGGATTCCAGCTCGCGAAGACCGCCTGCAGGTCGGGGATGACGCTGAAGGAGCCGAGATTGGTGAGGGTGCTCGCGTCGATGAAGCTGATGGTCCCGGCCACGGCGTTGCCGACGACCAGCACCCCGCGGTCGGCGTCCGCACGCGCGGGCGCCTGCGCGACGGGCCCCGCGGCGAAGGCGGCGGCGAGTACGAGTGAGGCCGAACTTGTGGTGATCAAGCGCTTACGGGGCATGGTGGGTCCTCGGGCTTGTCGTGTCTGCCTGAAACCTGAACTCAGGTTCGTACTCTTGAGAGTTTCGATCCGCCGGCCGACCCTGCCAAGTGCGCTGCCGACAACGTTCCACGCGCAGACGGTCACCCGGGGACAAGGCGAGGAGATGCAGCCCTACCTGATCCTCGGCGCCTGCAACCCGCCGCTAGCACACCGCGCCCTGACCGGCGACGCGACGCTCTCACTGATCGCGGCCGAGGCAGCACAGCGGCTGGACGCCGCACTGGCCTCGGTCGCGGATCCGGATTGACGGTGTCGTGGGGGTTCGGGTTCGTAGTCGAGCGGGGTGGGGTTTGCTCGTGTGCTACGGGGCTAGGTCCTGTTCTTCTTGCTGGCGGCGCGGTTGGTCCAGGTGCGCTCTAGGCTGATCCGCAGGTTCTCGCTGTAGAGCAACTGCGCTTGTTCGATCGCGTACTCGGCGATGTAGCGGCGGTAGGCGTCGAGGGGCTCCTCGGCGAGGGTCAGCATGCGGCGGTTGGCGATGACGGCGGGGTTCGCCAGGCGTTCGACTGCGCGGTCGGCGGCCGCCTCGATCTGGTCGGGGTCGACTGCCTCGTCGCAGAGCATTGCGGCCTCGGGGTCCTCGGCGGAGATCTTGGCGTCCCACATGATCATGCGGCGCGCGGCGCGGGCTCCGACGAAGCGGCTCAGGCGCAGGTTGGCGAGGCCCGGGATGATGCCCTCGGTGAGCGCGGGCAGTGAGAAGTAGGCGTCGCGGGCAGCGATGACGCGGTCGAACACGAGCAACTGCTGCGCTCCCCCGCCGATCGCGAAGCCCTCGACCAGCGCGAGCCACGGCTTGGCCCCGCGCAGGATCTTGTTGATGTAGCCGAGTTCGCGGCGCAGCATGAAGTCCACGAGCGAGATCTGGCCGTCGCGTAGCCGGGTGAGGTTGATGCCCGCGCTGAAGATCCGGCGACCCGCGTAGCGCGCGTGGTGCATGACGTCGCCGCGCAGCACGCCGACCTTCACGTCCTCGTCCAGCAGCACGAGGTCCACGCCTGCCTCCAGTGCCGCGACCGCGTCGTCGTCCTCGGCGTTGAGGTAGGGCAGATTCCGCAGGGTGAGCCAGGCCGCGTCACCCTTGCGCTCGACGAGCACGGTTCCGAAGTCGGCGACGCCGGTGCGCCGGAAGCCGGGCAGCGCGTCGATGGCGGCACGCGTGGGCTGCAGCATCGACTCGATCAGGTGCGTGCCCTCGGTGTGAAGGCGGAGGATCGCGGCGAAGAGCATGCCTAGCTCGACCTCGCGGCCCTCCTTGTTCGCCTGGATCACCGCGCGCTCCTCGGCGAGCTGCTTCGGCGTCGGCACGAGTCCGGGCAGCAGTTCGGCGGCGGCCTCGGCGAGTTCGTCCACCCGCAGCGGGCGCCGCAGGTCGTCGGTCAGGCGTCGGTAGAGCTCCGGCGCGTGCGCGGCGAGGAATGCGGCACGCGCGTCCTGGCACTCGCGGCGTATTCGCTCTGCCTCCGTGGCTTCGTTGGCGGAACGGTCTGCCTTCGCGGGCAGGTGTGCCAAGAGCAGTTCGCGCTCGGCGACGTACTCGCTCAGCCGTGCGGCGGCCCCGTTGTACTGCTCGTCGTCCCCCGAGGTCATCAAGGAGCGTTTCCTTCCGTGATCGTGTCCGTGATCGCGCACAGCTGCGCGATCAGCGCTTCCACCAGCGCTTCGGCAGTGCCCTGTGACAGGGTCGGCTTGCGGTACTGGACCATGCCGCAGACGCCGTCGGGCCCGTATTCGAGGATCAGGGCCGCGTCGAACTTGGCCTGCGTGTCATGGAACGTCCGGTAGCGGGAGGTTGTCAGGCCCCTGAGGCGCAGCGGCGAGGCGACGTCCATGCTCAAGTACAGCTGCGGGAAGTAGCGCGGACGCGGACGCACGTCGCGCAGCAGTTGCCCGGCCACGGACGTGAACGGCAGGTCCTGGTCCCGCAGGCCGCGCACGAGTTCGGCCGCGCTGCGCCGCAGCAGCTCGTCGGTCGGCGCGTCCGCGGCCCCGTTGCCCGCGAGCAGCACGGTGTTCGCGAAGCACCCGACGACGGATTCCTCGTCCGCCGACACGCGGCCGGACGTGACGCAGCCGGTGAGGAAGTCCCCCAGCCCGAACACCTCGCCGACAGCACGCTGATACGCGGCCGAGATGAGGACGGGGATCGAGTACCCGGCGGCGGTCGCGGCGGCGCCGAGGCCCGGCACGCGGCCGAGGCGTTCGGATACGACGAGCGTGTGGGACGTGCCCTCGGCTGTTGAATTCGTCAGCGGCAGAGGATTGAGATGCGAGACGCGGTCGGCCGCTGTACGGACTCGGGTGGCGCTCTCGGGCGTGGCGACGCGGGCGAGTTGACGCAGGTTGAGGTCGCACGTGGTGAACGCGGCGGGCGTGGGCCTGCGTCGGGCGTCGGCGTAGCAGGACTCGATGTCGGAGAGGAGGACGCGCAGCGAGTAGCCGTCCATCACGAGGTGGTGCCAGACGAGAAGCAGCAGCCTGCGATCGTCGTCACCCGTCGGGATCAGCACGCAGCGCAGTAGCGGGCCGCCGTCGAGGTCGATCCCCTCCAACGACTCGCGCTCGACGACCGCGCGGAGTTCGGCCTCGGAGAGCGGCTGCCGCGCCGGGGTCACGCTCTCGACCTTCAGCGTGTGGCGGCCGAGGGCCAGGCGCGGTGTTCCGTTCACCGTCTCGATGGCGCCGCCGAGGACGGGGTGCGCGGCCAGGGCGCGTTCCACGGCGTCGATCAGGGTATTGCTGTTGACGGCGCCGCGTATCTCGTAGCAGACGTGTTCGAGGTAGATCTGCGGGTCTTTCGATACCTGCTGGTGGGTCCAGATCGCGGTCTGCGCCGGGGCCAGCGGAGCGGTCTGTGCGCCGTACTTCGAGGTGTCGTCGTCCGCGTCGGTCGTGGGGGTTGCGCGGGCCACGACGTCGGCGAGTTCGGCGAGGGAGCTCGCGCTGAGGACGTCGGCCGTGGTCACCGTGCGCCCGGTGGCGGACTGCAGGCGCGAGGCGGCGGCGATCGCGACGAGCGACGTGCCGCCGAGGCCGATGAACGTGTCGGAGCCGCTGAGCTTGGCCGGGTTCGTCTCGAGGATCTCGGCGATGGCCTGGATCACCGGGGCGAGGAAGGACTCGGACTCGGTGACTGCATCGGCTTCGACGTGCGCGGGCGAGTTCGGGTCGCGGGTGAGGGCGGTCAGGGCCTGGAGGTGCAGGGCCCAGATACGCTCCAGGTCCTCGGTCTCCCATTGCGTGCTGTCGGCGGTCACGTCGATGCGCATGTCGGCGGCGACCGCGTCGAGGATCGCCTCGACGACGAGCGGGAAGCTGGTCTTGTCCCAGCTGCGCGTCTCGCTGAGCCGGATGCCCGCGCCGTCGCCGGACAGCTCGTTCCACAGGTGGAAGCGGGTGAAGTTGATCAGGGTGTTGAAGAGCGGTCGGCCCGCGAGTTCCCGGAGCGCCGGGTACGGGAAGCGGCGGTGCTCCATCAGCGCGCTCTCCGCCTGGAAGACCTGCCGCGCCACGTCGGCCCAGCTGCTGCGGCCGGTGACCTCGGCGTCGATCGGGACCATGTTGAGGAACAGGCCGACGAGGCGGTCGGCGTCGGCGACCTCGGGACGTCCGTTGACCGCGATGCCGGAGACCGGGTGCGCGGTGCCCTCCAGCTGGCCGAGCACGGTGAGGTGCGCGGCGACGACCAGGCTCTTGACCGGGATTCGGGTCTGAGCGGAGGCGCGTTCCAGGTCGGCGCGCAGGCCGGCGGGCAGCGGGTGGCTGATCCGGATGCGGTCCGCGCTGCGCCGGCCGCGCGCGGGAGCCCCGGAGTTCGCCGGGCGCGATACGGCCGGGAGCTCGCTCGCGCGCTCGGTCCAGAAGGCGTGGGCCGCGTCCGAGGTCAGGGTCTCGCGCTCCAGCCGCACGAAGTCGGCGTAGCGGTGCGCGGGGGTCGGGTCGGGGAGCGGCTTGCCGTCGAGAAGGGCTCCGTACGCGGTCATCAGGTCGGTCAGCAGGACGGTGTCGCTCCAGCCGTCCATGATCGCGTGGTGGAAGCCGTAGACGAGACGGAAGGAGTCGTCGTCGAGGTGCGCGGCGAAGTAGCGGATGAGCGGGCCCTCTTCGACGTCGAAGGGTCGGCCCGTCTCCGTGGCAGCTTCGTCGAGCGCCGCCTCCTGCAGCTTGGCGGACAGGCCGCGCCAGTCGCGCACGGTCACCTCGACGCGCGGTTCGCGCTCCACGAGCTGCCTGGGTCCGTCGGCGCCGCCCGCCAGGTCGAAGCGCGTGCGCAGGATCTCGTGGCGGGCGGCCACGTGCTCGACGGCGCGGCGCAGGGCCTCGGGGTCGAGCCGCGCGTCCACCCGATGCGCCATCACGTCGTGGTACAGCGAACGGTCCGGGCTGCCCATCGCCTCGAAGATCAGGCCGAGTTGCAGGCGCGTGGCCGGGTAGGCGGACTCGATTCCCTCGGGCAGGTCGGCGGTGGTCTCGACGATCTCCGCGGGCGCCGAACGCGGCTGCGGCTGCGGGACGGCCGGGGTCGGGGCGCCGCCGGGGAGCAGGGCGGAGATGCGCGGGTTGCTGAACATCTCGGCGAGGCTGATCTCCAGGCCGGCGGCCTCGGCGTCGGCGATCGCGCGGATGGCCAGGATCGAGTCGCCACCGAGAGCGAAGAAGTCGTCGTCGACGCCGACGTCCGCGCGGCCGAGGACCTTGGCCCAGACGTCGGCGAGGGCCTGTTGGTCGGTCGTCGTCACTTCGTTGGACGGCGCCGGGGCCGCAGGGGTCGTCGTCGGCTCGGGGAGGGCGCGCAGGGCGGCTCGGTCGATCTTGCCGGAGGGGCTGAGCGGCAGCGCGGCGGTGACGACGTAGCGCGTGGGCAACAGGTAGGCGGGCAGCACGCTCGCGAGCTGGGCACGCACGTCGTTCGTGTCGAGGCCGTGGCCGGGCTTCGGTACAAGGTGGGCGACGAGGTAGCGGGCACCGTCAGCATCCTGACGTGCCACGACGGCCGCGTCGGCCACGCCGGGGACGTGGGACAGCAGCGCCTGCTCGATCTCGCCGGGCTCGACGCGGAAGCCGCGCACCTTGACCTGGTCGTCCGCGCGGCCGAGGAACTCCATGGTGCCGTCGGCGAGCAGGCGGCCGCGGTCGCCGGTGCGGTACATCCGGGCGCCGCCGGGCTCGGTGGCGAACGGGTCCGGCAGGTAGACGGTCGCGGTGCGCCCGGGCTGGCCGAGGTAGCCGCGCGTCACGCCGTCGCCCCCGATCCACAGGTCGCCGATCTCGCCCGCCGCGACAGGCTCCAGCCGCTCGTCGAGAAGGTAGGCGCGGGCGTTGCGGAGTGCCGTGCCGATCGGGACCGAGGCGCCGTCGGCGGGCGGCGTCGTCACGAGGTGGGTCAGCGCGAATGTGGTCGTCTCGGTGGGTCCGTAGCCGTTGACCAGCTCGGGGCCGTCGGTCAGCGCCAGGAACTCGGCGGCGCGGACCGGCGAGAGGACGTCGCCGCCGACCACGACGCGCCGCAAGCCGGTGAAGGCGGTGGGGCGCCCGCGCACGAGCTCGTGGAAGAGCGCGGCGGTGAGGAAGACCGCTGTCACGCGGTGCTGCCGGACGGTGTCTTCGAACTCGTCGATGGCCTGGTACGTCGGCCCGGCCAGCACGAGGCGGGCGCCGCTGAGCAGCGCGCCCCAGATCTCGTAGGCGGCGGCGTCGAACGAGCCCGGGGACAGCTGCAGGAAGGTCTCGTCCGGGCCGAAGTGCGAGAACGACTGATCAGTGACCAGGTTCAGCAGGTTCCGGTGCGTGACGACGACACCCTTGGGGCGGCCAGTGGAGCCGGAGGTGTACATGACGTACGCGGCGGCGTCGGAGGGGACGGTGACGTGCAAGTGCTCGGCGGCTACGGCATCCAGCACGTCGGGGCGGGTGAGTACGACCTCTGCTCCGCTGTCGGCGAGGAGCTGCCGGACCCGCTCGTCCGGGTAGTCCGTGGACACCGGCACGTAGGCGGCGCCCGCCTTGAGGACGGCGAGCATGGCGACGATCTGCTCGATGGAGCGGTCGAGGTGCAGCGCGACGCGGTCCTCCGGGCGTACCCCGCGCGCGACGAGCGTGGCGGCGAGGGCGTCGGCGCGGTCGCGCAGTTCGCGGTACGTGATCGAGCGGGATCGGCCGTCTACGCTCTCCACGAGCGCGATCCGGTCGTCGGCCGCGGCGGCGACGGCGTCGAAGCGTTCCGGGATGGTGCTGCTGCTAGCGGCCATTGTGCGACCTTTCGAGCCGGACCGGCAGCGCGGCGTAGCCGGTGAGGAAGTTGGAGTAGATCGGCTCGCCCGGACCGTCCAGTTCGACCTCCGCGACGGTCTCCCGCATGGCCTTGAGCAGCGCGGTCAGCTCGATCCGGGCCAGGTGGGCGCCGAGGCAGAAGTGCGGGCCGTAGCCGAAGGCGAGTTGCCGGTTCGGTCTGCGGCCGAGGTCGAGGCGGCCGGGCGCGGCGAAGGCGGTCTCGTCCTGGTTGGCGGAGCACGTCCAGAGGGTGACGATGTCGCCGGCGCGGATCCGGCGGCCGTGCAGTTCGAGGTCTGCGGTCGCCGTGCGGCCCTGGTGCAGGACGGCGGTGGTCCAGCGCAGCAGCTCCTCGACGGCGTCGGCCACCTCGACCTCGCCGTCGCGCAGGCGGGCCCACTGGTCCGGGTGCTCGGCGAGCGCCTGGACGGCGCCGATCATGGAGAGCCGGGTGGTCTCGTCGCCGCCGAGGATGAGGCTGTAGCAGTTGAGCACGAGCTCGTCCTCGGTGAGCGCCTCCCCGTCGACGAGTCCGTGCGCGAGCAGCGAGACGACGTCGTCCGCGGGTTCGGCGGCGCGGCGTCGGGCTAGCTTGGCGAAGTAGAGCAGGATCTCGGCCTGTGCCATCCGCGCCGCGAAGCTGGTCGGCACCGGCTCGTGCGAGCTGAGCGCGGCGCTGGTCTGCTTCAACACGAATGCGTGATCGGCCTCGGGCACGCCGAGCAGGTCGCAGATCGCGCCGAGCGGGATGCGCGCGGCGATGTCGGTGGCCACGTCGCAGTGCCCGCGTTCGGCGGCCGTGCGCCACAGCTCACGTGCCGATTCGCGGATCCGTTCGCCGAGGGGGGCGAGCGCCTTGGGGGTGAACGCCTCGCGCATCAGGTTGCGCAGCGCGTGGTGCCGGGGCGGGTCGCTGACCACGAGCATCCGGTTGCCCGCCGAGTCGCCGTCGGCCAGCAGCGTCGTCAGCATATTGCCACGCGCCGAGGACAGCCGGGTCGTGTCGCGGGCCAACGAGGAGACGTCCGCGTGCCGGGAGACGACCCAGAACCCTGGCACGCTGCCGTTCGAGGTCTCGTGCCACGCGACGGGATCTTCCCTGCGCAGCGCGGTGAACAGCGGCGCGAGTTCCCGGCCGGCGTGCGCGCGCGGCTTGGCGAGGTCGGTCCCGGCGAGGATCGTCGAGCCCGCCGTGTCGACCGACGTCATCGGGCCCGCGCCTGGATCGCCTCGCGCACGCTGCGCGGCCGGATGTCGGGCCAGTGCTGTTCGACCCACTCTTCGCAGGCGGCGGGCTCGCCGGCGAATCCGGCGTCGCGCCAGCCGCTCGGGTTCGGGAAGCTCGCGGGCACGATCGCGTGCTGCTCCTCGTCGTTGACGACCACGCGCATCGGGGCGGTGTCACTCATGTCAGATCCCTTTCCTTGACTCGACCGAGCAGCTGTTCGAGGTCGATCGGCGCGTGTTGCTGGAAGAAGTGGCCGCCGGGCAGCGTCACGCAGGCGAAGCGGCCGATCGTGTGCGCGGACCAGGCGGCGACGGCGTCCGCCGGGGAGCGGGTGTCGTCCGCACCGGCGATCGCCAGCAGCGGACTCGAGATCGGTCGCCACGCGGCGGTACTCAGGTGCTGGTGGCTGATCCGCAGGTCGGCGCGCAGGATCGGCAGTGCGATCTGGCGCATCTGCGGGTGCTGCAACACCTCGCTGCCCGCGCCGCCGAGTTCGAGCAGAACGTCCAGCATCTCGTCCTCGGGCAGCTCGTGCCACGGGGTGACGTCGGCCGGCGGGGCGATGGGTGCGGCGGCCGCGAGGACCAGCGCCTCCAGTTCGATGCCGCGTTCCTCGAGTCCGCTGGCCACCGCGAAGGCCACGTGCGCGCCGAGGCTGTGGCCGATCAGCAGCGGCCGCTCCCCCGGCTTGACCACCGCGACGTACTCGGCGACGGCCTCGGCGGCGAGCTCGTGCACTGAGTCGGCGAACGGTTCGCGGGTGCGGGTGCCACGGCCCGGGTATTTGGCGACGAACACGCGTCGGCCGGGTCCGGCGGCGTCGGCCCACTCGGGCATCGAGTGCGCGGAGCCTCCGGCGAAGGGGAACAGCAGCGCGCGCGGCCGGTCGTCGTCGCCGGGGGCGGAGAACTCCCAGAACGCTGATTCCATCATGGCGGCCATCACTCGGAGCCCATCCGGAGCAGCGGACCGCCGGCAAGCACGGCGAGCAGCAGCAGTGCCGCTCCCGCGAGCCAGAAGGGTGCGGCCACGCCGAGGCCCTTGGCGATGCCTCCGGCGGCGATCGCGCCGAGCGGGGCCGGGCCGGTGCCGATCAGCCGGTACACGCCGTTGACCCGGCCGAGCATGCCCTTCTCGACGCTGGTCTGCCGGAACGCGACGGTCAGCGCCTGGTAGACGACACCGCCGAGGTTGAGCACGAAGAACCCGAGGACCGCCGCGACCGTCTCGTGCACCAGGCCCATGAGCAGGCAGCACAGGCCATTGATAGCGAGCGCGCCGAGCACGGTCGGGAACAGGCCGAACCGGGACCGGAGCTTTCCGGCCGCCAGTCCGCCGAGCAGGCCGCCGATCGCGCCGAGGGCGAGGAAGAAGCCGTACGCGGTCTTGCTCAGGCCGAGCACGTGCAGGACGTAGAGCACGAACACCGCGCTGACCCCGACGATGCAGAAGTTGATCACGCCGAGCATGAAGGCGAGCAGCAGCAGGAGCCGGTCGCCGCGCAGGTAGCGGAATCCGTCGCGGATCATCTCGGCCCAGCGCGGACGGGCCGGGCCAGGCTCGGCGGGCCCGTCGGGGACGAGCATCCGGACCGTCGCGAGGATGACGACGCCGAGCGCGAAGGACGCGCCGTCCACGACGAACGGCAGCGCGAGGGCGGCCGCGAGCAGCAGGCCGCCGAGGGGCTGGCCGACGGTGTCCTGGAAGACGAGCTGCACGGCCTGCAGTCGGCCGTTGACGGTCGCCAGCCGCTCGGTCGGCACCACCTCGGGCAGGAAGCTCTGCGCGCTGATCACGAACAGGACCTCGCCGAGCCCGAGCAGGAACGCCACGACGCAGAGCAGCGCCAGGTTCGCCACGTGCGTGAACACGGCGAGCGCGAGCAGCCCGACGAGCACGGCGCGGACCACGTCGACGCGGATCATCAGCCGCTTTCGTGGCCAGTGATCGGCGGCGACCCCGGCGAGCGGGGACAGCAGCGTCGGGACGGTGCCCGCGGCGGTCAGCAGGGAGAGCAGCGCGGGGTTGGTCGTGTACGAGACGGCGAGCAGCGGCAGCGCGGTCATCCGCACGCCGTCGCCGAGGGCTGAGACGCCGGCCGCCGCGAGCAGCCGGTTGCCGCCGTCGCGCACCGTTTCCGTGGCGGCGGCGGTCGTGGTCTCGGACGATGCGGGGCTGGTCATGCGGCTCCCAGTCCGGTCTGGTCGATGACCGTCAGATGCCTGATCTCGGGCACGGCTCCGGGCACGAGATGGAGAAGGCCTTCCTCGTCGGCGGTTTCGAGGCAGTCGCACGCGATCGGCTCGAAGCCCGCGAAGGCGTACGCGATCTCCATCTGCCGGTTGCGGCCGGTGCGCCGCAGGTCGGCGGCCAGGTGCACGCCCGCCTCGGCCGCGCGGCCGGTCAACCAGCGCAGCAGCACCGACCCGGCGCCGAAGGACATCACCCGGCACGACGTCGTCAGCAGCCTGAGTCGCCACGCCTTCGGGTGCAGGTCGAGCAGCATGACGCCGATCGCGCCGTGCGAGCCGAAGCGGTCACGCATGCTCACCGCGAGCACGGCGTGCGCCGGATCCGTGCTGAGCTCGTCCAACTGCTCGCGCGAGTAGGGGATGCCGGTGGCGTTGAGCTGGCTGGTGCGGACGGTGAGCTCGGAGAGCCGGTCCAGGTCGGCCGAGGTCGCGCGCACGATCGACATCTCGATCTCGAGCGACACGAGGAAGTCCTCGTCAGGGCCCTGGAACTCCGCTCGGGCCTGCTCGCGCGCGGCGATGGCGCGGTAGCTGGCGCGGCGGTTGGCCGACTCGGCGGTGACGCTGTCCGGCGTGAATTCGGGCAGGTCGGGCAGCCGTGCGGCCTCCGCGGCGGCGTAGCAGCGCACGTCCTGCTGCCGCATCTCCATCTCGGCGATCTCGACCGGCTGATCGTCGATGAACGCGAAGGTGTCGGCCGCGAAGCCGAACGCGTCCACGATCGCCTGCACGGAGTCGGGCTTGCGGCCCCAGCCGATCTGCGGGTGCAGGAAGTACTCGGCGACACCGAGCTTCTCCAGGTGCTGCCACGCCTGGTCGTGGTCGTTGCGGCTGGCGACGGAGTGCAGAATGCCGCGACGGTCCAGCTCGACCAGCGTGTCGAGGACGCCGGGCCGCAGCTCCGGACTGTCGCCCTCGAGCAGCGTGCCGTCCCACACCGTGCCGTCGAGGTCCCAGACCACGCACTTGACGGCGGTTGTCCCGGGCATCGGCTCACACCTCCCAGAGGGTCGCGGCCCACGCGGCGACCGGGCTGTTGTTCAACACCAGGACCAGCTCCCCCGGCTGCACGGCCTCCTCGGCGAGCAGGTCGCGCAGGTTCAGCACCACGTCCATCGCGCCGAGGTGGCCGTAGCGGGCGAGGTTGCGGCCGCACACGGGGTGGATCTCGGCGCCGAGCAGGTCGCGGTAGAACGAGTAAGCGCTCTGCGTCACGTTCTGCATGAGCACCGCGCCGACCTGGTCGAGGATCGTGCCCGCGTCCTCGAGCACCTGCTCGACGAGGCGGCCGAGCCGGAGCCTGCTGTGCAGCGCGAGCTCGAAGCGGTAGCGGTCCGGGTCGGCGCACTCCTCGCGCCACTCGTACCAGGGCCCTTCCTTGTAGCGGACCTCGAACAGGTCGTGGAAGGAGCCGTCGGTCTCGGCGCGGTGCGCGCGCAGTACAGGTCGGCCGCCGCGGACCAGCGTCATCGCGAAGGCGCCGTCGCCGACCACGGTCACCGGCGGGCGCACCCGGTCCGGGCCGGTCGGGCGGCTGGCGTGCGCGATCAGCACGCTGCTGCGGCTCGGGTCGGCGCGCAGCAGGTCGGCGCCGAGCGACCAGGCGGCGCTGGATCCGACGCAGCCCATGCCGTCCACGGTCAGCGCGAACGCCTTGCCGAGCTTCGCCTCCGACTGGATGCGCGCGGCCTCGGAGCCGAGCAGCACGTCCGGCGCGCGGCCCGCGACCAGCAGGATGACCTCGGGTTCCGCAGCCCCCTGCGCCATCAGCTCGGTCACGGCCTGCGTGGCGAGCGGCCCGGCGTCCTGCTCGATGACGCCCACGGTCTCGATGCCGCAGCCGCGCACGAAGTCGAGCTCCGCGCTGCCGAACGCCTCGTTCTCCGGGAGCTTCGACACCTCGGTCAGCTCGGTGGGCAGCAGGCAGTGGATGTGGCCGATGCCGATGCCGTCTGTCAGGTTGCTGTCGCTCATGCCCACACCGCCAATGCCTTCTCGGCCAGGTGCAGGCGACCCATCTCGGTGCTGCCCTCGATGATCTCCATCAGCTTCGCGTCCCGGTACGCGCGGGCCACTACTCCCCCGTCGTGCGCGCCGGCCGAGGCGAGGATCTGCACTGCTGAGGCCGCGACCGCGTTCGCCTGGATCGCGCCGACGTGCTTGGCCGTGAACACCGCCGTGACCAGATCAGGGCTCGAATCGCGCCAGCAGGCCGCCGCGTGCTCGCACAGCCGGGTGACGATCTGCTCGGCCGCGTACATGTCGCCGAGCCGTCCGGCCACGAGCTGGTGCTTGGCGATCGGCGCGCCGAACTGCTCGCGCTTGACCGCGTACGCTGCGGCGGCGGACAGGCAGGACCGGATGATGCCGAGGCAGCCCCACGCGATCGAGAGCCGTCCGTACGCCAGCGCGCTCTGAATCTGCAGGCCGAACGGGTCGCCCGCACCGGGCAGCACGTGGTCCGCGGGCACGACCACATCGGCCATCCGGACCATCGCGTGGCCCCCGGCGCGGCAGCCGAGCGGATGCGGCACCGGTTCGATCTCCAGGCCGGGCGCGTCGGACGGGACGATGACAGCGGCGGTCCCACTCTGGTGGCGGCAGAACACGAGGATCCAGTCCGCGTACGCGGCGCCGGTGATCCAGACCTTCTCGCCGTCGATCACCGCCTCGTCCCCGTGCACCTCGAGCGTCGTGCGCATCGCGGACAGGTCGCTGCCCGCGTGCGGCTCGCTGAACGCCACGGCGGCGGTCGCGCCCCCGGCCAGCGCGGGCAGGAACAGCTCGCGCTGGCGCCGGTCGCCCCAGCGGGTGATCATCCAGGCGACCATGCCCTGAGACGTCATCAGGGAGCGCGCCGAACTGCACAGCGAACCGGCGTGCGCGGCGAGCCGTCCGGCGGCGTGCGCGTCCAGGCCGGGGCCGCCGTACTCGGCGGCGACCTCCGGGCAGAGCGCGCCGGCCTCGGCGAGCTTGCGCACCACGTCGGGCGGGATGGCCCCGGCGAGGTCCCAGTCCGCCGCGTGGTCGGCGACGAGTTCGGACCACAGGGTCCGCAGGTCGTCGGCTCGATCGGCTGTCATCCGGTCGCCCCGCGCAGCCGTCCGATGAGGGCGACCATGGCGTCGACGGTGCGGAAGTTGTCCATCTTCAGGTCCGCGCCGCCGACCGTCACGCCGTACTTCTCCTCCAGGTGCACCACGAGCTGCAGCGCGAACAGGGAGGAGATGCCGGAGGCGAACAGGTCGCTGGACGCGTCGAGTGTGCGCCCGGTCTTGGCGTCGAGGAAGGCCAGCAGTTCCTGATGCGTGCTGCTGCCGGTGCCAACGCTGTTCTGGGTCGTCTCGGTCATGCCGCCTTCACCTGTTCCTGGTCGTAGTCGTGGAAGCCGCGCCCGCTCTTGCGGCCGAGGCGGCCCTCGCGCACCATCGCGGTCAGCAGGTCGCAGGGCTCGTATCCGGCGTCGCCGGTGCGCTCGGCCAGCACCTCGAGGGTCTGCACCACGTTGTCGAGGCCGATCAGGTCGCCCGTCGCGAGCGGACCGGTGCGGTGCCCCAGGCAACCGGTGAACAGCGCGTCCACCGCCTCCGGGCTCGCGACGCCGTCCTCGACGATCCGCGCGGCCTCGTTGATCATGCGCTGCAGCACGCGGTTGATCACGAAGCCGGGGCCGTCGCCGACCTCGATACCCTCGCGGTCGAGCTCGGCGAGCAGCGCGCGGGCCTGGTCCATGGCGTCGTCCGAGGTGCGCGGGCCGCGCACCACCTCGACCGCGCGGATCAGGTAGGGCGGGTTCATGAAGTGCGCGCCGACCAGGTCCTGCGGCCGGTCGCAGAACGAGGCCAGCTCGTCGACCGGGATCGCGGACGTGTTGGTGATCAGCAGCGTGCCCGGCTTGACCAGCTCCGAGATCGCGCTCAGGGCGGCGTGCTTGGCCTCGGCCGTCTCGGTGACGCACTCGATCACGGCGGTCGCGGCGGCGGCCTTCGCGATGTCGCCGGTCACCGTGAGCCGCGCCTCGCCGACCTCGCGCGGACGGTAGCCGCCGAGCAGCCGTCCCAGCCGCGCGTCCTGCCGCACCTTCTTGCCCACCGCCCCGGCGACCTCCGGATCGGTCTCCACGAGGACGACGTCCACGCCCCGGCCCAGCGCGAGCGCGGCCAGTCCGGCGCCCATCGTCCCGGCGCCGAGCACCGCGAGCACTCCGTCAGCCATCACTGCTCCCCCTCAATCCCGTTCGGGCCGGCCAGCAGTCCCCGGTACTCGGGCTGCTCGGCCAGGTAGTCCAAGCTCCTCGTCACGCGCGCGCCGTCGATCGCGCCGCTCAGGCCCTGTTCGGCGAGCCACCCGTTCCACGCCCCCGTCTCGACCCGGATGCGGGTCGGTTCGTCCTCGAAGCGGAACAGCGCGACCGCCGAGAGGATCTCCTCCCCGGTCTCCAGCGCCATCTCGGCGAGCCGTTCGCGCCACTCGGCGGCCGGGACGCCCTTGGTGTGCACGCCCGCCGCCTCCAACCGGCCGAACAGGTCGATCAGCGTGACCGGCTCCGAACCGACCAGGTGGAACGCGCGTCCGGCGGCTCCCGGCGCCGACATCCGGGTCGCGATCGCCCGGGCCACGACGTCGACCGGCGCCATGTACAGGTACGAAGACTCCTGCGGATGCACACCCGCCGCGACGCTGCCCGCGATCAGCCGCCAGATCATGTCCTTCGGGTTGCAGGCGCCGGTCTCGCTGTCGCCGAGGATCAGCCCAGGCCTGAAGACGCGTACGCGCGGCCCGTCCTTCTCCGCGCGCTCGGTCAGCCGCTCGCTCACCCACTTGCCGATCCCGTAGCCGCCGGACTCCTCGGCGAGCGGCTGCTGCCGAGTCTCCGCGATCAGCTCGGGCGACCCGCCCGCCGGACTGCACGCGGCCAGACTGGAGACGAGACTGAAGTCCGGCACGCCGTTCTCCCGGGCCCAGCGCAGCAGAGCGGCCGTCGAGAGCGAGTTCTCGTTGCGCAGCAGGCGATACGGCTCGGTGAACACGACGCTCGCGGCGCAGTGCAGGATATTGCCGACCTCGCGGCCGAGGCGTCCGCCGTCGTGCTCCTTCAGCACCTTGTCGAGATCGGTCAGGTCGCCGGTGACGACGCTCACGCGGGCCGGGTCGGGCTCGGGCAGCCGCCAGCGCGCGGCGGCCTCGCGGAGTCGCTGCCGGCCGTGCTCCGCGTCCTCGGCTCGGACCAGGCAGCGCACGTCCGTGTGTCCGGCGGCGATCAGTTCCCTGAGGATGAACGCGCCGAGGAATCCGGTCGCGCCGGTCAGCAGCACGGCGCCGTCCTTCCCGGCGGCCGGGCGTGGAGCGATGGAGGCGCCAAGCGGGAGTTCGAGGTCCGCGTCGATGAGCGCGCCGTCCCCGTCGAACGCGCCGCCCTCGACGTCGCCCGCGTTCGGGTCCGAGGCCGCACGACGTGCCCGGACGGCGTCCGCGATCCGCCGCACGGTCGTGCGCGTGCCGCCGACGCGGTGCAGGTTCAGCTGAACACCGAGCCTGCGATCGATCTCCAGCGCCATCCGCGTCGCCGCGAGGGACGTGCCGCCGAGCGCGTCGAACTCGTCGGTGACCCCGATCGGCGCGAACGCGAAGGTCTGCTGCCACAGGTCGACGAGCTCCGATTCCAGCTCGTCGGCGGCCGCGACCGGCTCGGCGAGCCGCGCGGGGCGAGTGCCGGTCGCTGTCTCGGCAGGTGTGGCGACTACCGATTGCGGCTCGTCGCGCAGGATGTCGCCGAGCCGATCGAGCGCCCAGAAACGCTTGCGCTCAAAGGGATACGTCGGCAGCGGCACGCGTCGCGCGCCGGCGGTCACCGGCCACTCGACGTCGTAGCCCTGAAGCCAGGCATCGACAAGATCGGTGCTGCCGCTGTAAGGCCCCTGCGGCGTCACGCGGACCGTGCGCGCGGCAGGCGGCCTCGGCATGCGCAGCGCGGCGACGAGCTTCGCGCGGTCCCCGGTCACGGCGCGCCGATGCTCGAAGTGGCGGCGGCCGACCTTCAGCGTGTACGCGACGTCTGTCAACGACACGTCGCTGGACTCGATTTCGTCGGCCAGCCGCCGCGAGGCCGCGTCCAGCGCGCCCCGGCTGCGAGCCGAGAGGATGAGCGTGACCGCGTCTTCGCTCCCCGTCTCCCGCCTGACCTGCGGCGGAGCACCGAGCACGACAGCCGCGTTGCTGCCGCCCTGCCCCATCGAGTGAACCAAGATCCTGCGACCCTGATCCTCAGACTTCGTCTTCTCGATGTCGATGCGGAACGGGCTGTCGGCCAGGATGCCCGGATCACGCGGCCTGGTGAACGACGGATGCGGCGGGATCTCGCCGGACTGGGCGATGTAGACGCCCTTGATCAGCCCCACGATTCCGGCCGCCGAGCCGCAGTGCCCGATGTTCGCCTTGACCGAGCCGAGGCCGCAGGATCCCGTGGTCGCCGAGCCGTCGCGCAGCGCCTCGGTCAGGCCGAGCAGTTCGACGTGGTCGCCGAGCGCCGTGCCCGAGCCGTGCGCCTCGGTATAGCAGAGCTCTGATGAATGAGTATCGGCGTTGCGCAGGGCGGCGGCGACCACCTCGGCCACGCCGCCCGGGCTCGGCGCCATGAATCCGGCGCGCTCCGCACCGTCGTTGTTGACGGCGCTGCCGTGGATCACGGCCCGGATGTGGTCGCCGTCCCGGAGCGCGTCGGACAGCCGCCGCAGCACGACGACGCCGACCGCCGTGCCCGACGCGGTGCCGGTGGACGCGGCGTCGAAGCTGCGGCAGCGGCCGTCCTCGGACATGATGCCGCCGGGCTCGTACAGGTAGCCCTCGGGTGCGTGCACCATTCCGGCGCCGCCCGCGATCGCGAGGTCGCAGTCCCCTGCCAGCAGGGCGTTGACGGCCTGGTGCACGGCGGTGAGCGAGGAGGAGCAGGCCGTCTGCACGGCCATCGCCGGTCCGCGCAGACCGAGCCGGTAGGCCGTCTTCGCGGGCAGGAAGTCGGGCAGGCTGCCGCGTCGGATGTCCCCGTCCGCGACCGCGCCGAAGCCGATCTCGCGCACGCGGGCCAGATACAGGGCCATCGCGTACGTGCTGAAGCTGGCACCCGCGTACACGCCGGTGAGCGGACCGTCCGGGGCGGCCGGATGCCCGGCCGTCTCCAGCGCCTCCCAGCAGACTTCGAGGAAGATCCGCTGCTGCGGGTCCATCGTCTCGGCCTCGAGCGGCGGGATGCCGAAGAACTCGGCGTCGAAGCGGTCGTATCCGGGCAGCACGGTGCCGACCGGCACGTAGCCCTTGGCTGACCGGCGCCGCTCGTCGACTCCGGCCGCCTCGAGCTCCGCGGCGGTGAACTCGCGGGTCGAGATCCGTCCGGAGCACAGGTTGCGCCAGAACTCGTCCGGCTCCCAGGCGTCCGGGAAGCGGCCGGCGAGCCCGATGACGGCGATCCGCGTGTCGTCGCTGTAGACGTCGCCGTGGCCGTCGCCGTCCGGATCGATGTCGGGGTGGGGGTTCACGGTGGTGCTCACTTCACCTCGTTCTCGCTGGGACGTGCGTTCCCGCGCCGCCGCGCGCCGAGCCGGGATCCCCGGCCGGACCGCGCTGCGGGTGCGGATGATTCAGCTCCTCGTGTCTCCGCCTGGTCGACGAGCAGCCGCGCCTGCGCCCGCACCGTCGCGTGCCGGAACAGCTCGCCCACCTGGATCTCGCGGCCGGTCAGCTCGCGCAGCCGCTCCAGCAGCGTGATCAGCAGCAGCGAGTTGCCGCCGGACTCGAAGAACGGCCGGTCCACGTCGATGTCCGCGCGCCGCAGCACCTCGCCCCACACGACCTGGATCCGGGCCAGCAGGTCCTCGGCCCCGGACTCGGTCGGTTCGGCGGGCGCAGGTACCGGAAGCGCGCCTTCGGTCGGTCCGCTCGGAGCAGCCGGACCCGCATCCGCGCCGATCAGCGCCTTGAGTGCGGCCCGATCCGTCTTTCCGTTAGGAGCGAGCGGGATCGCCTCGACGCGGATGAGCCTGGCGGGCACGAGCTGTTCGGGCAGGGTGCCGCGCACGTGGTCGAGTACGGATTCAACCGTCGCCGCGTCCGAGTCCGTAACTACGAACGCGACGAGTGCGCCGTCATGTCCGAAGGCCTCGGCGCGACGTACGCCGGGGACGGCCTGGAGTGCGTGCACGAGTTCGCCGGGCTCGACGCGGAAGCCACGAACCTTGATCTGGTCGTCGGCACGTCCGCGCAGCCGGATGAGGCCGTCGGCGCCGCGTACGGCGAGGTCGCCGGTGCGGTACATCGGGCCAGAGCCGTCGCTGTCGGCGGGCAGTACCCGGAAGGCGTCGGACGTCTCGGCGCCGCGTCCCCGGTATCCGGCGGTGACCTGCGGTCCGCCGACCCACAGCATGCCCACGTCGCCGTCCGCGACCGGCCGCTGCTCGTCGTCGAGGATCAGGGCCCGCATGCCGGGCAACGGCGTGCCGACCGGCGCGGCCTCGTGGATCGCGAGGTCGATCGTGTGCGTGAGGACGCCGACGGTGGATTCCGTGGGTCCGTAGTGGTCGATCGTCGTCAGGCCGTCTGCCATTCGCACGTCGGCCAACTCGCGCACCAGCGCCGCCGTGACCGCCTCGCCGCCGAGCAGCAGCATCGGCAGTTGAGCAAGCGCGGCACGCAGCGGCGTGCGGAGCAGAGCGGTCAGGTGCGAGGGCGTGAGCTTCGCGACCTCGACGTCCGCACTGCTGATCAGCTCGGCGAGCGCTCGTCCGTCGAGGCATTCGTGCTCCTCGGCGATCACGATCGACCCGCCGGACGCCAGCGGCGCGTGCAGGACGGTGACCGCGAAGTCGGTGTCCGTCGTGCTGGCCAGCAGATGCCGCGCACCGACGAGCTGCGGATACCGGCTGTGCAGGGCTCTGATATAGGCGGCAAGGTTCGCGTGCGTGACCTGCACGCCCTTGGGACGGCCGGTCGTGCCCGACGTGTAGAGCACTGCCGCGACATCCGAACCGGACGGCTCCGGCCACGTCTCGCGCGGCCCTGCGTCACCACCTGCGCCGACCGAGATCGCGCGCACGCCGTCCGGGATCGACTCATCCGTCAGCACGACCTTGGCGCCGACGTCCGCGAGCACGAACGCGAGGCGGTCGGCCGGGACGCCCAGAGACAGTGGCGTGTACGCGGCGCCGGAACGCAGCACGCCGAGCCACGCGGCCAGGGTCTCCGGTCCGCGCGGGACGAGGACCGGCACAATGTCGCCGCGCCCGATGCCCGCATCCCGCAGCCGCGCCGCGATCGACCAGGCCCACGCGTCGAGCTCGGCCCGCGTTACGCGCCGATCTCCGCGGATGACGGCAGTCTCAGCCGGATCGCCGGGCAGCGGAGCACGTGTCGCGAGCGCCGAGATCGGGCCGGGCTCGGGGAGGCCCAGCGGTGCGGACGCGTCGGCGGTGAGGTCGGCGAGTGCGGCGGCGAGGTCGGAGGCCAGATTCTCGGCCGTGCTCGGGTCGAAGAGGCCGGTCGCGTATCCGAGTTCTGCGGTGACGCCGTCCGGACCGTCCTCGACCGCGAGTACGAGCTCGTACTTGATTCGGTCGTGCAAGGGCTCGCGACGATGGACCTCGACGCCCGGGCCGTAGTCCGCGACCGACGACGACGCGGCGGCATCGGCCACGGCGATCTCGATCGGGCTGAGCGGCGGACGGCTCAGGTCGCGCTCGGTCTGGAGTTCGGCGACGAGCTCGTCGAACGGAACGTCGGCTGTCCGGAACGCCTGCAACGAGGACGTGCGCACCCGGCCGAGCAGCTCACGCCAACTCTCCGCACCTGAAGTGTCGGCGCGCACGGCCATCGTGTTGACGAACATGCCCACGACGCCGCGCGTGGCGGCGTTCTCCCGGCCGGACCAGGGCGAGGCGAACAGGAAGTCGCGCTGGCCGGTGCGTCGCCCGAGCGCCACGGCGAGCGCGGAGACGGCGACCATGAACACGCTGACACCCTCGGCGCCCGCCACCTCGCGCAGCCGACCGGCCGTCACGTCGTCGAGCGGGACGACACACGACGCGCCTGCCGTGCCCGCCGTCTCGCCGCGCGGGCGGTCGTAGGGCAGCAGCACGTCGGTCGGCGCGTCACGCAAGGCGGCCACGGCTTCGGCGAGGTGAGCGGGATCTGCGGCCGGAGCGACCGCGAAAGGCGCCGGCGGGAGAGATGACGCGTCCCGGTAGCAGGCCGCGAACTCCTCGGTCAGCAGGCTCAGCGACTCGCCGTCCACCGCGATGTGGTGCGCGCAGAGGACGATGAGGGTGCGGGTCGGAGTGCCGATCACCTCGACGCGGATCGGCGGCTCGTCGGCGAGGTCGAACGGCGTCGTGCAGAGGCCGTCGATGAGGGCGTCCACGTCGTCCACCTCAGTCGCGTCCGTGAACCCGACGACCGGGCCGAGGTGCGCGGTGCGGAAAACGACGCTCTGGCTGTCGGGATCGATGCCGAAGCGCGCCCTGAGCATCGGGTGCCGGTCCACGACCTGCTGCACGGCGGCGCGCACGGCCTGCGGATCGACGACGACGCCCGGGCCGCCGGTCAGCTCCGTGATGCTGGGGACGAGGTACGTCGTGCGGAACTGCGGGATCTGGTCGAGGAACCAGAGCCGGCGCTGGGCGCTGTTCGCGGGAAAGACGGAGCCGGAGTCCGTGTCAGTGATCTGTGACGGGCTTTGGGGGTCCTGGTCCAGCAGGCGGGCGAGTCCGGCGACGGACGGGTCGGCGAGGAAGTCGCGCAGCGTCGGCGTGCTGCCGGAGCCCTGGGCCGCGACGATCATGCGTGCGGCGATCATCGAGGCACCGCCGAGGCTGAAGAAGTCGGCGTCGTCGGTCAGCCGGTCGTCGTCGGCGGCGAGGTTCAGGGCCTCGGCGAAGATGCGGCGGGCGGCGGCCAGGGACTCGGCGCTGCTCGCGACGGCTTCGGCGTCCGAGCCGGTGAGTGCTCGCCACGGCAGCTCGCGCAGCCGGTCCACGTCGATCTTGTCGTTGTTGTTGCGGGCGATCCGTTCGACGATCCGCACCTCGGCGGGCACGGCGGCGACCGGGAGCCAGCGGCGCAGCGTCGGGTAGACGTCGGCGTGGCTCAGCTCGGCGACGTCAACCTCAACATATGCGATCAAATAATTCGGGCGATCTACGGTGGCGGCCGCGCGGCGTACGCCCGGGCAGCTCTCCAGCGCGGCCTGGACCTCGCCGAGCTCGATGCGGTTGCCGCGGATCTTCACCTGACGGTCGGCGCGCCCGAGGTAGTCGATACCGCCGTCGGCGCGACGCGCGGCAAGGTCACCGGTCCGGTACATCCGCTCGCCGGGCCGCGTTGCCCACGGGTCCGGCAGGAAGCGGTTGGCAGTGAGCGCGGAACGGCCGAGATAGCCGCCGCCGACGCCCTCGCCCGCGATGAAGAGTTCGCCGACCGCGCCGTCGGGCACCGGCTCCAGGTGCGGGCCGAGGATGTAGATGCGCGTGTGCGGCACGGGCAGGCCGATGCCGGGTGGGCGGGTCGCGTCGGGCTCGACGGTCTCGGCGGTCGTGAACGCGGGGGCCTCGGACACGCCCCACGAGTTGATCACCGGCGCGCCGAGGACCTCGCGGAAGCGGGCGGCCTGACGGCGGTTCAGCACCTCGCCGCCGACGACCGCGTACTGGAGCGCCGGGGGGCGCCCGCCGCCAATCGCGATCGCCTCGACGGCCAACTGCAGTGCGCTCGGGGTCATGACCAGGGACGTGATGCCCGGTTCGGTGAGCAGCACGGGGGCCAGCAGCGCAGGGTCGCGGCGTTGCGCGTCCGTCGAGATGACCAGGTCGGCGCCGCAGACGAGGGCGGCGAACGTGTCCTCGGTGGCGGAGTCGAAGGACACGGAGACGGCCGTGAGTATTCGCGACTCCCGGTGCATGTCGATGAGCCAGCACCAGCGCAGAGCCGTGTGCAGCAGGCCGCCGTGCTCGATGCGGACGCCCTTCGGCATGCCGGTGCTGCCCGAGGTGTAGAGCACACACGCGGTGTCGCGTTCGGCGATGTCGCATTCGAACGGTTCGGCGGCGGCGTCGCGCAGCTTGTCGATGTCGATCGTGCTGACGCCGGGTCCCGCGGCCTCGGCGGTGCGTCCGGCGGCGGCGTTCGTCAGCGCGACGCGGGCGCCGCTGTCCGTGGCGAGGTAGCCGATGCGCAGGTCGGGCAGGTCGATGTCCACGGGCAGGTACGCGGCGCCGCTGCGCATGATCCCGAGCCAGGCGGCGACCACGCCAGCCCCGCGCGAGGCGATGACCGGCACGACGTCGCCGCGCCCGACGCCGAGCGCGCGCAGGTGTCCGGCCACGGCCCAGGCCCAGGTGTCGACCTCGTGCCAGGGGACGAATTCGTCGCCGCAGGTGACGCCGGAGGTCGGCGGCGCGGAGGCGAACTGTTCGTCGATCGCGGCCAGCAACGGGGGCACGGCGGTCATGCCGCGGCCTGCTGCTTGGCGGCGTCCCGGAAGAGCTCGGCCGTCCGCGCAACGGAGGCTTCGACCTGCGTGAACGCGCTCTCCGGGTCGGCGAAGGGACCGACCTCGACGGCGAGCGCGGCGTCCGGCGAGTGGCGGTTGCGCACGAGTTCGGCGGCGAAGCCCGCGAGGTCGGCGACGCCGGAGCCGGGGGCGAGGTGCTCGTGCCAGCGGCCGTTCGAGTCGCCGAAGTCGATCGTGTCGATGAGGCCGGTGAGCAGCTGGAGGTCGGCGGCGGGGACGGCGCGGACGGCGAAGTGGGAGGTGTCCACGTTGGCGAACAGCGCCGGGGACGCGACCTCGTCGATCATCCGACGCAGCGTCAGCGGGTCGTTGATGAAGGAGTTCTCCAGCGGCTCCGGCTCGATGCTCAGGCGCACGTCGCGGCGCTCGGCGTACTCGCAGAGCTTGCGCAGGCCGTCCGCCTCGAGGTGCCACTGCATCTCGTTCGGCCACATACCGCGCCAGATCCACTCGCCGAGCAGGATCTTCATCCGGGACGCGCCGAGCTCGCGGGTGAAGTCGATGTGCGCCTTCGCCCATTCGAGATTGAACTCGCGCACGGCGTCGCGCGGGTCGGCCAGGCCGAAGCTGTGACAGGCCGTCATCTCGATCGGGATGCCCGCCGCGTGCGCTCCCTCGCGGATCTCCACGACGCGCTCGGCCGGCAGCTCGTACGCCTCCTCGGTGACGCTGATCCAGCTCGCGCCCGCCTCCGCGGCGGCCCGCCAGGCGTCCACGCCCTTCCACGGCGAGCCGGAGAACGCCTGGTTGGCGAGCAGGCCGATGCGGGGAGGCGTCGTCCAGTCGTCGGTCGTCACGAGATCTCCCTAAGGGTCGCCGACGTGGTGGTACGCCGGTCGAGGTGCCAGGTGGGAAGGTCCTCCTCGGGTCCGAAGAGGATCCCTTGCCGGCCGCCGGGTAGGCGGCCGGGGGCGAGGGGCAGTCGGGCGAGCACGGTGTCCGGGGCGTCCAGCGCCGCCTGGAGCATCGCGACGTAGTCCGCGCACACGCCGTCCGCGACGAAGGCGGGGACGCGGCGGGCGTCGTACTCGACGAGGGCGTTCGGCCGCTCGGCGTCGAGTTCGATCAGCAGGGTGAGGTCGAAGGCGGCGGCGCCGGTCGCCGGGATCAGGTCCACCAGGCGCCAGTGCGCGGCCGACTCGTCCGAACGGGCCGGGAGCAGGCCGATGCCGACCTGGACCAGCGGGCGTTCGTCCCGGTGCACGCCAGTCTCCTGCACGAGGCAGTCGAACGGGATCGCCTGGGCGCGCATGGCGTCGGCGAATTCGGCGCGCGCGGCGAGGCACTGCTCGGCGAAGGTGCGTTCCGGACGCACGTCGCAGCGGATCGGCACGGTGTTGAGGAAGTAGCCGACGGTCCGCTCCAGTTCGGGCAGCGGACGGTAGATCATCGACGTGCCGAGCAGGAAGGAGCTGCGCGCGGACCAGCGGCGTACGACCTCTTCGAACGCCGCGAGCAGCAGCACGAGCGGCGTCACGCGCAGCTCGGCGGCCCTCGTCTGGAAGCGCTCTCCGAAGCCGGAGGGGAAGTCGAATCGGGTCACGTGGCCGGACTCGACGGGATCCGAGAGCTGCGGCTCGAAGGCGCCGAGGCTGAGGGTGGGCTCCACGTCGGCGAGCTGGTGCACGCGGCGAGCGAGGAGAGCGCTCTCTTCCCGAGCCGATTCCCAGACGGCGTAGTCGGCGAAGCTCATCCCGGGGTCGGGGAGTTCGACGGCTGATCCGGTCAGCGCCGCCGCGTACCCGGTCGCGAGGTCGTCGAAGATCACGCGCAGCGACCAGGCGTCCACGACGATGTGGTGGAAGCAGAGCAGCACGAGGTCGCCGACGTCCTCCGGCAGTCCGCGCCAGACCACGCAGCGCAGCGGCGCGTCGCGGCCCAGGGCGAAGGGGCGGGCCGCCTGAGTCGCGGCCTGCTCCAGCACGTCGGCGTCGGTGAGCGGGGACGCGTCCACGACGGTGACCGGCAGCGGGGCCGGTTCCGCGATCTGCTGGACCGGTTCGCCGCCCACGAGCGGGAAGCGCGTTCGCAGGGCTTCGTGCCGCGTGACGAGCGTGGTCAGCGCGGTTCGCAAGGCGTCGAGGTCGATCGGGCCGTTCCAGCGCAACGTGACCGGCACGTTGTAGGTCGACGAAGACGGTTCGGCGGCCTGGATGTACCAGAGGCCGCGCTGCGCTGCCGAGAGCGGGCTCATCCGGCCGCGCCGTCCTGGATCTGCTTGCTCAGCACCTCGATCGAGTCCGCGAACAGCAGGTCGGCCGGGTTCACCTCGACGCCGTGCCGCTGCCGCAGCCGCGCGGACGCCTGGAGCGAGAGGATCGACGTGCCGCCGAGTTCGAGGAACGCGTCACCGGGCTGGACGGAGTCGATACCGAGCAGTTCTCCGACGATGTCGCAGATCTGCTCGCACAGCTGCTGCGTGGCGTCGCCGACGACGATCTCGGGGCTCTCCGGCGCGGTGCTGCCGGTGCCGGATTCGAGCTCGGCGACCAGGCGCCTGCGGTCGGTCTTGCCGTTCGGGCTGAGCGGCAGCGTGTCGAGGGTGCGCCAGCGGCCGGGGACCATGTACTCGGGCAGTTGCGCGCGCAGCTGGACGGCGAGCTCGGCCGTCGCGTCGTCCCCCGCGTAGTCCTTGGCGGGCACGGCGAATCCGACGAGGTGGGCGCGGGCGCCGCGGCCGACCTTCTCGACCACGAGGTCCTCGACGATGCCGGTGCGCTTGGCCGCCTTCTCGATCTCCTCCAGCTCGACGCGGAAGCCGCGCACCTTGACCTGCCGGTCCACCCGGCCGAGGAACTCCAGCGCGCCGGACGGCAGCAGCCGGGCGAGGTCGCCGCTGCGGTAGACGTGCAGGCCGTCGGGCAGCGTGACGAACTTCTCCGCCGTCAGCTCGGGCCGGTTGAGGTAGCCGTTCGCCACCTGCGGTCCGCCGATGCACAGCTCGCCGGGCTCGCCCTCGGACACCGGCTCCAGGTCCTCGCCGAGGACGCGCAGCGGGAGCCCCTGGACCGGGAAGCCGATCGGCAGCCGCTCCAGCCCGCTGAGGTCCCGGTCGGTGCAGTCGTACACGGACGCGAACACGGTGGCCTCGGTGGGGCCGTACATGTGCAGCAGCGAGAGCGGCGGCTCGGCGGCCTGGATCCGGCGGATGGTCTCGGGATCGACCGTGTCGCCGCCGAACAGCAGCGCGCGCAGCGGGGCGAAGGCGGAGGGGTCCTCGCGCACGACCATCTCCACCAGCGCGGTCGTCAAGACCATGATGGACACCCGGCGCGAGCTGAGCAGGGAGCGCCAGTCGGCGGCCGGGATGTCGACGGCGTCCGGCAGCACGACGGCCGTGGCCCCGGCGCACAGGGTGCTCCAGAACTCGAAGAGCACCAGGTCGAAGGACGGGTTCGCGAGGCAGGCCACGCGCTGTCCGGCGGTGATCGGGTAGTAGTCGGGCGCGGTCACGTAGTGCAGCACGCCGCGGTGCGGCATCAGCACGCCCTTGGGCCGACCGGTCGAACCCGAGGTGAAGCCGATATAGAAGGTGTCCTCGGGGCCGGCGTGCACCGGCGCGGGGGCGGCGGTCTCCGGCGCGGATTCCGGCAGCGGCATCGCGCGCAGTCCGGCCGGCAGCTCCCAGCGGCCGTGCTCGGCCTCGTCGCCGGTCACGACGAGCTTGGCGGCGGCGTCTTCGAGCACGAACGCGATCCGGTCGGCGGGGGCCTGCGGATCGAGCGGCACGTACGCGGCGCCGAGCCGGATCACGCCGAGCATGGCGGTGATGGAGTCGAGCGAGCGGCGCATCGCGACGGCCACGTGGTCGCCCGCCGCGATCCCGGCCTCGGCGAGCTGCGCGCTCAGCCAGCCGGCGCGCTCCCAGAGTTCGGCGTACGACAGGGCCCGGTCCCGCGTGTCCTCGACGGCGACCGACTCGGGCCTGGTCCGCACGTGGTGTTCCAGGTATTCGAGCACCGTGCGCGGCCGGGACTCTTCGTCCCCGAATCCGGCCGACGCGGCCCAATCGACGAAATCACTCATGACACTCCCCAGTTCGGCAGGCCGAAGAAACCCGTCCCGCGCGTTTCGGCGCAGCACGAAGCCGCGGCCGGAAAAGGGCGCGAGAAAGGCATGGCAAAAGAACCCGCGAAAAACGGATTAGAAACCCCGGTATTGAGCGTAGATCAGGGCTCTGCGAACCCCGCTACACGACCGCCCGAGCGCGCGGCAGCCCCCAGGCCTGACCGCGCACCGGCTCAGAACCGCGCGGAACGCCCCGCGATCCGGCCGACCACCTCGTTGAATCCCCTGCTCAGAACCACTGGTGCCACGCGGGTTCCCCGTTCCCTGGACTGCTGTTGCTCAGCCCTAATCATCAGGCTGAGACCGACCCTACCATGCACCCCCGGCAGAGGCAACGAAATCGGCGTGTAACGCGCTGACCTGCGTGGGACCCCCTACGGAGGCCCCACGCATATGAAACAGCCAACAGTATCAATAAGAACACTTCGAACAGTTGAGCACTTCTTTACGGATAGGAGACAACATCGCTCGGACCGCCGAACGCGGACGAGACCGGCGCACCCGTACCGTTGATCACCGACTGGATGCCGCCGGATCCGTTGAGGAACACGGTGAGGATGTCGTGGAACTGCACCCCCGGCGCGTCCGGCGCCTCGAAGGCCATGGAGTTCTCGATCGGGACGCCCTGGTTGAAGTACGAGTAGCTGCCGAGCCCGTAGCCCTGGAACGAGGTGACGTTCTTGGGCAGGTACAGCGCCGGGTAGCCGTCCTGGGTCGGGCTCGCCATCCACGCGGCCTGGCTCGGGACCTCGTACGGGTTCTCGTTCTGGAAGAAGATCATCGTGCCGTGCTGGCCGGACCAGACCGTCTCGTACTTCTGGTAGTGCTCCACGGCCAGTCCGTACGCGGTCACGTCGTCGCCGCCGATCGCCGCGCCGGTGTCGGCCGGGTCGCCGGTCCACGTCCCGGCACCCGCGCCGTGGTCGGCGCGCCAGGACCAGACGTCGTCGATGATCGAGTCGCTCGCGTCGTCCACGAACGCGGTGCGCACGGAACCGGCCGTGGCCCCGCCGACCCGGAAGAAGACGTCGTCGATGCTCGTCGGGTCGCTCTTGTACACGGACAGGCCCGCGGTTCCGGGCAGGCCGCGCAGGTCGAGCAGCGCCGGGGAGGTGACCGGGCCGGCGTCGAAGATCAGGCCGGAGACGTTGACGCCGGGCACCGGCAGGGCGTCCATCGTCACGTTGCCGTGCTGCGGGATCAGCGTCGGGAAGCCGATGCCGACGATCTTCGTGTCCGGCCAGAGCACGTGGATGGTGCTCGGCACGTTGTAGACGCCCGGGGTGAACAGCAGGTTCAGGCCGCGCGCGAGGGCCGCGTTGATCTGGCCGACGCCCGTGGACTGCTGCACGACGTAGAACTTGCCGAGCGGCAGCGAGTAGCCCGGGGTCGAACCGTTCGCCCAGCTCGGTCCGCTGGAGTTCGTCTGCGCGGAGGGGATGAAGACCTCGTACTTGCCGGACGAGTCCGTGTAGAGGTACGGCTCCTCACGCGTCGTCGGGCAGGTGGCCAGCGTGGTGTACGGGGCGGGCCCGCCGCTGTCGCCGGAGTTGCCCGCGAAGCTCTGCGCCGGGGCTCCCGGGTCGCCGCAGAAGACCTGGTTCCACACGCCGTTCGACCAGCCGTCGAGACTGCTGTTGCGGGTGATGTACTGCTGCTGCGATCCGTTGATCACCGTGCCGCCGGCGAAGGACGAGTCGGCGATGAAGCCGCCGCTCGCGTAGTCCGGCGAGCCGTCGCAGTAGTCCATCAGCGTGACGTTGCCGTTCACGGTGACCCGGCGCATCGGCGCGGCCTGGGAGACGGCCCAGAACTCGGTGTTCGCGGTGCAGCCGGAGCCGCCGGCCGCGTCGACGGTCAGGTTCGTCAGCGAGCGCCAGAAGTTCTCCAGCGCGTAGCACTGGCTCTGGTCGCCGTTCGTGCACTGATTGAAGACGTCGACCTGGCCGACGATCGTCGTGTCGGAGGGGTTCTTCCCGAGCCCGGCCACGCTGGTGTAGTAGCCGACCTGGAAGACCAGCGGGTCGGCGGCCGAGCCGTAGGTGCCGGGCTCGAACAGCAGCGCGTACCGCTGCGTGCCGAACTGGTTGGGCACCTGCTGCGCCGCGATCGCGTCGAGGGTGTCCTGGATCGTGCTCTGCGGCATCGACGGGCTGAACACGTACACGTTCGGCCCGAGCGCCCCGCCGGTCGTGGACGGCGCGACGGAGGAGGTGGTGGCGGTGCTGGTGGCCGCGGCGGCCGACGCCGCCACGGGTATACACGCGGATCCCGCGACCACGACGGCGACGGCGAGCAGCCGGGTCCAGGATGAATGCAGCACGGAGGGCATTCTCATGGCCAGCAGTGAACCCCGCGGCGACCGAGCGAGTCAAGAGACTGAGTAGGTTCCGGAACCGTTTCCGGCGTGATCCGGGGTGCGGCCCGGGACGCGAGCGCCTACCTTTTCCAGTGTGACCGTTGATCCTTCCGCGCCCTGCGCCCTGCACGAGCGGGTGGCCGCCGACGCGGGACCCGAGGCGGCCGCGGTGGTCGTCCGGTTCGTCGCGGAGACCATGGGCCGCGCGGCCCGGCGGCTGCCGGACGGGTCGGTGTATCTGGTCACCGGCGACATCCCGGCGATGTGGCTGCGCGACTCGGCGGCCCAGGTGCTGCCCCTGCTGCGGCTCGGCGAGTACGTGCCGGCCGCCTGGCAGTTCGCGGCAGACGTGCTGCGGCGTCAGTTGTCGTTCATCGCGCTCGATCCGTACGCGAACGCCTTCAACGCGGGTCCGGACGGCGCGGGGCATCAGCGTGACCGGACGGCGATGACCCCGGACGTGTGGGAGCGCAAGTACGAGGTCGATTCGCTCTGCTATCCGCTGCACCTGGCCGAACGCTTCTGGCACGCCACCGGCCGGACCGACGTGTTCGACGACCTCTACTGGCGCGCGGTAGAGCGCTCTCTCGACGTCTGGGAGGTCGAACAGGACCACGAGGCCCGCTCCGGCTACCGCTTCCAACGACGCTTCGCACGCAGCAACGGCACCCTGGCACGCGGCGGACGCGGCAGGCCGGTCGCCGTCACCGGACTCACCTGGAGCGCGTTCCGGCCGAGCGACGACGCGTGCGTGCACCACTACAACGTGCCCGGCAACATGTTCGCCTCACTCGTGCTCAGCCGCCTACCCGCGATCGCCGAGGTCGCGGACCCGCACAGCAACACCCTGATCGAGAGGGCCACGCGGCTGCGCGAGGGGATCGAGCGCGGCCTGCGGGAGCACGCCGTGGTGCAGGATCCGGTGACAGGGCCGCGTTGGGCGTACGAGGTGGACGGGCTCGGCGGCGTCCTCGAGATCGACGACGCGAACGTGCCGAGCCTGCTCTCGCTCCCGCGGCTCGGCTACTGCGCGGCGGATGATCCGCTGTACGTGGCGACGCGCAAGTTCATCCTGAGCCCGAGGAACCGCTATTTCTACGCGGGGGAAGTCGCGGCGGGCATCGGCAGTCCGCACACGCCGCGTCGGCACGTCTGGCCGATCGCCCTCGCGACGGCCGCGCTGACCGACCCGGACGAGGCGGTCAAGCGTGCCACTGTGGCGAAGCTGCTGGCCACGCGCGGCGGGACGGACCGGATCCACGAGTCCTTCCACGTGGACCGGCCGCGGAAGTGGACCCGCGCGTGGTTCTCCTGGGCCGAGGCCACGTTCACCGAGCTCGTGCTCGACTGCTGTGGCCTCGACCCCGGTCGTGTTTGAAAACCATCGCCGGGGCCGCGGCGCCTGCCACGCACGCTCGCGGCGTTGCAGGGACGGTTACAGACGACCGAGTATGCGCCCGCCCCTGCGCCTTGCGAGCGCACGCGTCAGACACCGCGGCCTGATCCGACGCTGCTTTTCAAACACTCCCTCGGCGAACCTAAGGAGCGGGGACCAGGATGTCCCGCACCAGGGCGTCGAGCTGGGCGTCCGCGTCGAGGAACTGACGCAGCGTGGCCCGGGTGGCGCCGAAGCCGTCGAACTCCTCGACCGTCATCCCGTCGGGCTCGTAGGCGCGCCGGAAGTCGGGGATCCGGGACAGCTCGGTGATGATCCGCTCGTCCACCGGCACGTCGATGCGGCGGGCGACCGGGAGTTCGTTCTCGTTGATCCGCAGCTGCCAGTCGAACGGCGGGGAGACGACCAGGTCGCCGCCGAGCAGTTCGGACCACTGCAGGCCGTTGCGGAACGCGGCCGACAGCACCCGCGCCCGGTAGCCGCGCTCCTGGAAGATGCCGTACGCCCGCTTGAGCGCGGCGACACCGGCCCAGTCGAGGCAGCCCGGCTCGATCAGCATCCGCTCCTTGGCGGCCACCTGCTTGAGCCAGTCGTCGAGCCGGCCGCCCATGATCGTGACCACGGACCCGAACTCGCGCTCGGGTTGCCCGTCTGCCGCGCGCCGGTTCAGGCCGCGCTCGATCGCCTCGGCCGCCTGCACGGCCTGCGGCACGCTGAAGGACACCGTGACGTTGATGCTGACGCCGCGGCAGACGGCCTCCTCGATCGCGCGGATCCCGACTGCCGTGGCCGGGATCTTCACGATGATGTTCTCGGCGAGCCGCGAGAAGCGCACGGCCTGCTCGACCAGCGCGTCGGCGTCCCGGTGGAAACGCGGGTCGGTCTGCACGGAGAGCCGGCCGTTGCGACCGCCGGAGGCCTTGAACGCCGGTTCGAGCAGCTTCGCCGCCTCGATGGAGAGCTCTTCGACGGCCCGCCAGCCGATCCGCGACTCGCCCCACGTGGGATTGTCCGCCGCGATCCGGGCGATCCGCGGCCCCCACTCGTCCAGGTGCTTGCTGATGGCGGTGTAGGCGATGACCGGGTTGCAGGTCGCGCCGACCGCGCCGAAGCCGATGGACGCGGCGAGCTCGTCCGGGTCCGCCGAGTCGTTCCACAGGGCGGTCTCCGGGTACTGCCGGGTGCCCCGGAGCAGGGACGACGACTCCGCGAGCGCGGTGGATTCGGCCAGGCTCGTCACGCGGACCTCCATTCGAACGCTACTTTGTACTTACATACTAACATGGCAAAGGCTAGGCGTAGAAGGCCGGGGTCTCCGGCAGCTCGACCGGGACCGGGCCGCTGGTCTCCAGTGCCCGCACCCCGGCCGCGCACGCGACGGCCACCTTGTAGCCGTCCCAGGCGGACGGCCCGGCGATCTCGCCGCGGTGCGTGGCGTCGACCCAGTCCTGCACCTCGATGTCATAGGCCTGCTTGAACCGGGTCACATAGCTGATGTGCTCGCCGAGCGCGAACTTCGCGTCCTGCCACAGCTGCAGGCCCTCGGGCTGGCCGATCCGGGCCACGCCGCGCTGGAACACGGCCTCGGTGGCGACCTGGTAGCCGAACTGGACGCTCACGTTCATCTCGACGTCCACCAGCACGCCGTTGTCGAGCTCCATCAGCACGAGGATCGGCTCGCGCAGGCCCGCCGGACCGAGGGCGTTGCGCTTGGCGTACTTGACCTCGACGGACGTGATCGAGGCGTCGGCGAGCCACGGCACCACGTCGAACTCGTGCACCACCGAGTCGTTGATCAGCATCGGCTGCGTGTACCCGTCCGGGACCGACGGGTTGCGGTGCAGGCAGCGCAGCATCAGCAGTTCGCCCGCGCTCCCGGACACGATCAGCTCGCGCAGCTGCCGGTACTGCGGGTCGAAGCGGCGCATGAAGCCGACCTGGATCAGCTTCCTGCCGGTCTTCTGCTCGGCCTCGACGACCCGCCAGGACGAATCCGGGTCCTGCGTCAGCGGCTTCTCGCACAGTACCGGCAGACCGGCCTCCAGCACCGGCAGCAGCACCGGCTCGTGGAACTTCCCGGGCGTGGCGATGACGACCGCGTCGAGGGCGTCGGCGGCGAGCGCGTCCTCGACCCGGGTGAAGGTCTTCGCGCCGGGGGCGAGCTTGGCGGCCGCGGCGGCGCGGCCTGCGTCCGGCTCGACGATCGCCGACACGTGCGCGCCGGTGATGGTGTTGGTCAGCCGGGCCACGTGGTCCGAACCCATGATGCCGGTTCCGACGACGCCGACGCGCAGCTCAGTGGCGTTGGTCATGAATGGGCCCCCTTAGCGGACGCGGGTCAGCGGCGTGCAGCCGAAGATGTGCTGGCGGGTGCGGGTCGCGATGCCGAGCGGGATGTCGATGTCCACGCCGGGCATGTCCTGCTCGACGATCGCGAACGTCGCCGGGTCGATCGCCGCGACCGCCTCGATGATCGGCGCGAAGTCCGGGACGCCGGACGGCGGCTCGACCATGACGTCGTTGGCCGCGTCGGACCACGGGATGTCGTTCTTGTGCACCTCGAAGCGGTAGTCCGGGTCCACCTGCTTCAGGTGCAGGTAGCCGATCCGGTCCGGGTGCGCCTTGATCAGCTTCACGCAGTCGCCGCCGTAGTAGGCGAAGTGGCCGGTGTCCAGACACAGGTTCAGGTACTGCGGATCGGTGACGCCGAGCAGCCGCTCCACCTCGCGGTACGTGCCGACGTGGCTGTCGGCGTGCGAGTGGAACTGCTGGCGGACGCCGAACTCCTCCAGTAGGGCCTTGCCGAGCCGGTCGTGCGCGGAGCCGAGCCGGTCCCACTGTTCGGGGGTCAGGGTGCGCGGCTCCAGCGCCGTGCCGTCCGCCTCGGAGCGCCACATGTCCGGGATGACCACGATGTGCTCGGCGCCGAGCGCGTGGGCGAGGCCGGCGACCTTGACCGCCTGGTCCCAGGCCAGCTTCCACTGCTCCTCGCCCTTGTGGAAGCCGGTGAACACGGTGCCCGCCGAGAGTTCGAGGTCGCGCTTGCCCAGCTCGTCGCGCAGCCGCTCCGGGTCGGTGGGCAGGTAGCCGTAGGGGCCGAGCTCGATCCAGTGGTACCCGGCCTTCTGCGCCTCGTCCAGGAAGCGGTCCCACGGGATCTGCCGGGGGTGGTCGGGGAACCAGACGCCCCAGGAGTCCGGGGCGGTGCCGATGCGCAGTCCCTGCGGGGCGGCGGTGGTGTCGGTCATCATCGTCCTTACCTTGATTCGTTCAGCCGAGGAGGGGGCGCTGCTTCTGCCGCTGCTCGACGTACTGCGCGTACGCCTGCCGCGTGCTGTCGAGTTCGGAGACCTGCGCGATCGGCACGTCCCACCAGCCCTCGCCGTCGGGGGCGTAGTGGAAGGGGTCCGAGTTGATGTGGATCAGCGTCGGGGCGGTGCCCGCCTTCGCCGTCTTGATCGCGGCGGACAGCTGCTCGATCGCGAGCGCGCCGGGGCGGATCTCGATGACGTCGATGCCGTAGCTGCGCGCGTTGGACGCGAGATCCGGACCGGCCGGGTACCGGGTGCCGAAGCGCTCGGAGCCGATGGTCTCCGAGAGGTGGCCGATGGAGGCGTAGCCCTCGTTCTGGATCAGCACGATGATCGCCTTGAGACCCTCGGCCGCGATCGTGGCGAGTTCGCTGTGCAGCATCAGGTACGAGCCGTCGCCGACCATGATGATCACGTCGCGGTCGTCGCCGAGTGCGTCGAGTCCGCGCTTGGCGCCGATGCCGCCCGCGATCTCGTAGCCCATGCAGGAGAACGCGTACTCGACGTGGTAGCCGAGCGGGTCGCGCACCCGCCACAGCTTGTGCAGGTCGCCCGGCAGCGAACCCGCGGCCTGCACGATCACGTCGCGCGGGTCGCTCGCGGCCTGGATCGCGCCGATGATCTCGGACTGGCCGGGCAGTTCGGCACCGGTCGGCGAGAGAGCGCTCTCTACGACCGTGTCCCACGCGCGCTTCTCGACGGCGATGCGTGCCGCGTACTCCGCGTCTACCCGGTGGTCGGAGAGCGCTTCCCGCAGCACGTCGAGGGTCTCGCGCGCGTCGGCGATGACAGGAAGCTGACTGCCGTGCTTGTACGCGTCGAAAGAGGCGATGTTGATGTTGACGAAGGTGACGTCAGGGTTCTGGAACGCCGTGCGGCTGGCGGTGGTGAAGTCGCTGTAGCGGGTGCCGATGCCGATGACGACGTCCGCGTCCGCGACGATCCGGTTCGCGGCGGTCGTGCCGGTGGCGCCCACTCCCCCGAGGTACTGCGGGTGGTCCCAGTTCAGCGAGCCGCCACCGGCTTGACTCGTGCCGACCGGGATGCCGGTGAGCTCGACCAGCGCGCGCAGCGACTCCTCCGCACCCGAGTAGATGACGCCGCCGCCCGCGATGACGAAAGGCTTGCGGGCGTTGCGGATCGCGGCCACGGCGGCGTCGAGCGCCCACTTCTCCGGCGCGGGACGACGCACGTGCCACTCGCGGTCCTGGAGGAACTCGACCGGTACGTCGATGGCCTCGGCCTGCACGTCCTCCGGCAGCGCGATCGTGACGGCGCCGGTCTCGGCCGGATCCGTCAGCACCCGCATGGCGGCGAGCGCGATCGAGTACAGCTGCTCGGGACGCTGCACGCGGTCGAAGAACCGGGACAGCGGCCGGAACGCGTCGGTGACCTGAAGCCCGGTGTCGTGCGGGAGTTCGAGCTGCTGGAGCACCGGATCCGCGACGCGGGTCGCGAAGGTGTCCGAGGGCAGCAGCAGCGCGGGCATCCGGTTCGCGGTGGCGAGCGCCGCGCCGGTCAGCATGTTCGCCGCGCCGGGGCCGACCGAGGCGGTTGCCGCGAGCGTGGCCCGGCGCCGGTGCATCCGCGCGAAGCCGACCGCCTGGTGCACCATCGCCTGCTCGTTGCGCGCCTGGTGGTACGGCAGCAGTTCCGGATCGGTCACGCTGTACTGCTTGAGCGCCTGCCCGAGCCCCGCGACGTTGCCGTGCCCGAAGATCCCGAAGACGGCCGGGATCGTGCGCTCGCGGATGTCGCCGTCCACGGTGTACTGGTGGGCCAGGAACTCGACCAGCGCCTGGCCGACCGTCAGTCTGCGCGTCGTCACAGGTTCTCTCCTCCACCACTCAGATACGGCAGCCGCGCGTCGAGGCTCTGCCGCGGCCACGTGGACCGGATCCACGCCTGCTTCGGGTCGTCGGAGACCAGCCAGATCCGCTCCGGATCCGGCCCGGCCATCACGTTCAGGTAGTAGAGGTCGTACTCCGGCGCGGCCGCGGCCGGACCGTGGTAGCCGAACGGGACCAGCGCGATGTCGCCGGTGCGCACCAGCGCGTTCGTGTCGATCTCCCCGGCGGCCGAGGAGTACGTGGCGAAGCTGCCGAACGCGTCCGCGCCCTCGGGAGCCTGCGAACCGCGCGCGGGCGCCGCCTCGAAGTAGTAGATCTCCTCCAGCCGCGACTCGTGCCCCGCGACGTGCTCGTCGTGCTTGTGCGCCGGGTGCGAGGACCAGTTCCCGCCGGGCGTGATCACCTCGCAGACGATGAACGCGGCGGCGTCCAGCGCGTCCGGGGTGCCGAAGTTGTGCACCTGCCGGGTGTCCCGGCCCGCGCCGCGGATCTCCACCGGCACGTCCGACTTCGCCAGGTACCGGCTCGGCTTGCGGATCGAGGTCACCGCCTCGGCCACCGCGACCCGGCCGGTGCCTTCGATCGAAAGACCCTGACCCGCGCCCACGTAGAGCACGTCGGTGGGTCCGTCGAAGACGTGCGCGCGCCCCTCCAGCTTCGTGGACGAGCCCTCGTGGCCGACGGAGAACCCGCCGGACAGCGGAACCACGATCCGTTCGACGTCGCCCGCCGCCAGCTCCACGGAGCCGCCGTCGAGGACCGCGACCCGGATTCCGGTGTGCCGCCAGCCGGGAATCGAGGTGTCCACCACCGATTCCCAGCCGTCCCGCAGCAGTGAGCCGCGCGGGTAGAACCATTCATTGGGAGCAGCCATGATCCCTAGTTTTCTAGTCGTTCTCGGGGAAGCCGAGGTTGATGCCGCCGTGGCTCGGGTCCAGCCACCGGCTGGTGATCGCCTTGAGCTGCGTGAAGAACTTGACGCCCTCGGCCCCGTGCGCCTTCGTGTCGCCGAACAGCGAGTCCTTCCAGCCGCCGAAGCTGAACGTGGCCACCGGCACCGGGATCGGCACGTTGATCCCGATCATGCCGACCTGCACGTCCTTCTGGAACCGGCGCGCGGCCCCGCCGTCGTTGGTGAAGATCGCGGTGCCGTTGCCGAACGCGCCGGAGTTGATCAGCTCCACGCCCGCCTCGTAGGACGGCACGCGCACGACCGAGAGCACCGGGCCGAAGATCTCCTCGGTGTAGACCCGGCTCGACGTCGGCACGTTGTCGATCAGCGTCGGGCCGAGCCAGAAGCCGTTCGCGTCCCCGTCCGGCTGCACGTCGCGGCCGTCCACGACCACGGTGGCGCCGTCCTGCTGCGCGACCTCGATGTAGGAGGCGACCTTGTCACGGTGCTGCTCGGTGACCAGCGGGCCCATGTCGCAGCCGCGCCGTCCGTCGCCGATGCGCAGCGTCTTCATCTTGTCGACGATCCTCGAGACGAGCTCGTCCGCGACCGGCTCGACCGCGACGACCACCGAGATCGCCATGCAGCGCTCGCCCGCCGAACCGAAACCGGCGTTGATCGCGGAGTCGGCGGTCAGGTCGAGGTCGGCGTCCGGGAGCACCAGCATGTGGTTCTTGGCGCCGCCGAGAGCCTGCACGCGCTTGCCGTGCCGGGTGCCGTTCTCGTAGACGTACCGCGCGATCGGGGTGGAGCCGACGAAGGAGATCGCCTGCACGTCCGGGTGCTCCAGCAGCCCGTCCACAGCCTCCTTGTCGCCGTTGAGGACCGTGAAAACGCCGTCCGGCAGCCCCGCCTCCTTCCAGAGCGCCGCCAGCCAGATCGCGGCGGACGGGTCCTTCTCGCTCGGCTTGAGCACGACCGTGTTGCCCGCCGCGATCGCGATCGGGAAGAACCAGGCCGGGACCATCGCCGGGAAGTTGAACGGCGAGATGATGCCGACGACGCCGAGCGGCTGCCGGGTGGAGTACACGTCGATGCCGGTGGACACCTGCTCGGAGAACTCGCCCTTGAGGTGGTGCGCCAGACCGGTCGCGAACTCGACGACCTCCTGGCCGCGGCTGATCTCGCCGAGCGCGTCCGACAGCACCTTGCCGTGCTCGCTGGTGATGATCTCGGCGAGCTCTTCCTTGCGCGCGTCCAGCAGCTCGCGGAACTTGAAGACGATGGACTGACGCCGCGCCAGGGACAGGTCGCGCCACGCGGGGAACGCGGCCTGCGCGCTGGCGACGGCGGCCTCGATCTCCGCCTTGTCGGCGAGCGCGACGCGCTTGGTCTCGACGCCGAGGGCCGGGTCGTAGACCGGCGCGGTCCGGCCGCTGGTCGACGGGAATTCGGCGCCGTCGATCCAGTGCGGGACGACGGGGAGTTCAGCAGGTGACACGGTGATTCCCTTTCAGATGCCGTGGACGAGCGAGGCGGCGGTGTCGACCGCCTTGATGACGTCGTCGTCCTGCGGGTAGAGCAAGGTGCGGCCGACTACGAGGCCGTGCACGCCGGGCAGCGCGAGCGCGGCGGCCCACGAGGCGTAGGTGGCGTCCGGATCGCCGTCGGAGTCGCCGCCGAGCAGCAGCGTGGGCAGGGTCGCCGCCTCCATGACCCGCTCCATGCCCTCGACGACCGGCAGCTTCAGCCAGCTGTACGCGGAGGACGCGCCGAGGCCGGAGGCGATGGCGACGGAGGTGACGACCGCGTCCGTGGACAGGTCGTTGACGACACGTCCGTCGACCCACTCGCTCATGAAGGGTTCGAGCATGATCGGCAGCCTGGACTTCGCCGCGGCGGAGACCGCCTGCGCCGTGGACTCGAGAGTCGCGGCGGTACCCGCGTCGGCGAGGTTGATCCGCAGCAGCAGCTTCGCGGCGTCGAGCCGGGACTCGACCATGGAGTCCACGTCGTAGCCGGTGTAGCGGTCGTCCATCTCGAAGGCGGCGCCGCGCAGGCCGCCGCGGTTCATCGAGCCGACCGCGATCTTCCCGTGCAGCAGGCCGAGCAGCGCCAGGTCCTCGATGACGTCCGGCGTGCCGAGCACTCCGTCCACGCCGGGCCGGGACAGCGCGACCGCGAGCCGGCCCAGCAGGTCGTACCGGCTGGCCATCGCCATCGGATCCTGCCGCACGCCGAGGGCGCCGCGGGCCGGGTGGTCGGCGGCCACGATGAACAGCCGGCCGTCCCCCTGCACCAGCGGCCGGCGGCGGCGGTCGGCGAGCGCGGCCGGGATCGACTCGGGGTCGGCGTGCCGGGCCCGGCGCAGCCGCGCGAACTCGTCCGCGCCGATGAAGTGGGCCGGGCGCCAGCCGGCGACGTCAGCGGGGGTCTGCACGATCGAGCTCCTTCATGATCTCCTCGACCTCCGCGGTGGTCGGCATGGCGGTCGAGCACTCCCGCCGGGTGGCCACGACGGCTCCGGCCGCGTTCGCGAAGCGCAGCGTGCGCTCCAGCGGCCAGTCCTGCAGCAGCCCGTGGCACAACGCCCCGCCGAAGCCGTCGCCCGCGCCGAGTCCGTTGACCACCTCGACCCGGTGCGGCGGCACCTCGAGGGTCTGCTCGCGGGTCTTGGCCAGCACCCCGCGCGGGCCCTGCTTGACCACGGCCAGCTCCACGCCGCGCTCCAGCAGCGCGTCCGCGGCGCGCCGGGGGTCGGTCTCGCCGACCGCGATCCGGCACTCCTCGCGGTTGCCGACCGCGACGGTGACCTGCGCGAGCGCCTTCTCCACCTCGACGGTCGCCGCCTCGGGCGAGGGCCAGAACATCGGCCGGTAGTCGAGGTCGAGGACGGTCCAGCCGGCCCGGCCGCGCGCCTCCCAGGCCGTCAGATGCGTGGTGCGGCTCGGCTCCCGGGACAGGCCGGTGACGGTCGCCCAGAAGATCCGGGCGTCGCGCACCGCCGCGAGGTCGAGGTCCTCGGTGCCGATCGCCAGGTCGGGGGCGAGCGGATCCCGGTAGAAGTACAGCGGGAAGTCGTCCGGCGGGAAGATCTCGCAGAAGGTCACCGGGGTCTTGAGGTCGGGCGCGGTGCCGACGAAGCGCGGGTCCACGCCGAGCCTGGCCACCTCGCGCCGGGCGAAGCGGCCGAAGGGGTCCGCGCCGACGGCGGTGACGACCGCGGAGCGCAGGCCGTGCCGGGCGGCGGCGATGGCGACGTTGGTGGCGCTGCCGCCGAGGTACTTGCCGAAGGTCTCGGCGTCCTCGAGCCCGACGCTGTCCTGCAGCGGGTAGATGTCCACCCCGATGCGGCCGATCGTGATGAGATCGAACGGCGGCTGCGGCGACCGTGCCGTCATGCCCGCACCACTTCCTCTCCGCACCGCCGCGTTTTGTTCTATCAAACTAACAATTTTGGCCGTGGTCAAGAGCCGCCGAGCTTCCGCGCGGCGGTCAGGTTGTCATAATCTTGTGACAAGCAACGAGCTTTGTCAGGTCTGGAGGAGATCGAGGTGCCGGAGCCCACCGCCGCGGCCGGGGCGACGCTGCCCGTGGAGCTGTTCATGGACATCGACCGGGCCAGCCCGGTTCCGCTGTACTTCCAGCTCGCGAGCCGGATCGAGCAGGCGATCGGGGACGGGACGCTGCGTCCGGGGGCGCGGCTGGAGAACGAGATCGCGCTCGCCGACCGGCTGGCGCTGTCCCGGCCGACCGTGCGCCGGGCGATCCAGGAACTGGTGGCCAAGGGCCTGCTGGTGCGCCGCCGCGGCCTCGGCACCCAGGTCGTGCAGCGGCCGCTGACCCGCAAGGTCGAGCTCACCAGCCTGTACGACGACCTGCAGCAGGGCAGCCGTCGGCCGACCACGCAGCTGCTGACCCGGGCCGTGATCGGCGCGGACGAGCGGATCGCCGAGATCCTGGCCGTGCCGCCGGGCTCGCCGATCCTGCACATCCGGCGGCTGCGCGCGGCCGACGAGACCCCGCTCGCGGTCCTGGAGAACTACCTGCCGGCCGAGTTCGTCGACATCTCGGAGGAGGACCTGCGCACCCGCGGCCTCTACCAACTGCTGCGGTCCCGCGGCACGACGATGAGCGTGGCCCGGCAGCGGATCGGAGCCCGCTCGGCCACGCTCGAGGAAAGCAAGCTGTTGGAGATCAAGGCACGCGGCCCCGTACTGACGATGGACCGCACCGCCTTCAGCAACAACGGCCGGGCCATCGAGTACGGGCACCACTGCTACCGGCCGGACCTCTACTCGTTCGAGACGACGCTCGTGAACAAGTAGAGGTCCGGACGACACCGCGTCAGCCGCGCGGCAGCACCTCGGAGAGCACGCCGTTACCGGGCGCGCTGCTCCAGTCGGTCGAGACGAACGAGACCGAGTCCGCCGCGAGCTCCGCGACCCGGGCCTGCGCGTCGGAGAGCGAGGGCGCGGTGTCGGACAGGGTCGGCGCCACGTTCTGCGCGTCCGTCGCGATCACCAGGTAGTGGTTCGCGTTGTACCACTCGGTGTTCCCGTCGGTGACGTACGTCGAGGCGTCACCGTCGAAGACCACGAACCAGGGCTGGATCGCGGCCGGGTAGCGGGTGCGCGGGTCGCCGGTCTGGGCGCCGAGCACGCTCGGGAAGATCTCCGCGTTCGCGATCGTGCCGGCCGACTCCAGGCCGGAGATGTAGTCCGCGTACTCGGTGTCGGTCCACAGGTGGTCGAAGGGGTTGGCCTGCTCGAAGGTGCCCGGGATCGCCTCGATGATCACCTTGCCCTGCAACTGCTGCCGGGTCGGCCAGTTGTCCGCCTTCGCGGCCGCGTCCAGATTCGGGTACTGCGACCCGTCCGGCTTCGTCAGCAGGTTGACCGGCTTGTAGACGTAGCTGCCGATGTGCGCGTTGATGTACGAGTCGAGCTCGGCCGGGCCCATTCCGATGGTCTGGTCGAAGCCCGCCTTCAGCTCCAGCTTCACCATGATCGGGTTCGCCGTCGGGTGCACGCTGAGCCAGGACGCGATGTCGCCGAGGCAGCTGTCCAGGTCCTGACTCGTCTTGCCGGTGTACAGGGACGCGGCGGTGGGCGCGTAGTTGCAGTTGTTGGAGCTGCCGATCGGGTCGGAGTGGCTCACGTCCCACTGGTGCGTGAACGGGTTGACCCAGGCGTCGAGCTCGATGAGCGTGGCGCCGGAGTCCAGCGCGTCGGCCAGGTAGGGGTACGAGGAGTTGTCGTAGGTGTTGTGGACGCCGACCGACGTGGCCTGGTCCAACTGCAGCGAGCCGTAGTCCAGGGCCCGGGCCGGGGCGGCGGCCAGACCGATGCCGGCGACCGCCAGGGCGACGGTCGCGGCGGTGGCGCCGAGGGCCCGGAACCGGTTCCGGGCGAAGGCGTACAGACGCATGTTCTCTCCCGAGTGGGTGGTGGAGACGCGGTGGGTCCGCTCTCGCACCGTAGCGCCGCCCGGTGAATCAGGGCCATGGATTGGGTGACCGGAACCGGAAGCGCCGCGCCTTAAGAGTTCCTTGCAGCGGTTGTAACGATTGCCCTGAATTCTCATGGTCTATGAGATGATGAGCTGCCCCGCACGAAGATCCGGGAGGCAGGCGCTTGAAGCGACCCCCCATACCGCGCATCCCGTTCGCCCGACTGCTGATCGGCGGATTCGCGCTCCTGCTGATCGCGACCACGTCGGCCTGGCTCGCGCTGCTGGTCACGCCCGCGCAGACGGTCTCCACGGCCGGCCAGACCATCCAGGTCGGCACCGCGGACCCGACGCTCTCGCTCTCCGGCCCCGGCGAACTCGACCTGTTCGGCCAGAACCTCCCGACGGTCCTGCGGTTCAACGGACTGATCCGGCCGAAGCTGGAACTGACGCACATCTCCCTCGACACGCAGTTGGCCCAGTTCGTCGAGGTCTCCACCACCAAGCACAGCGCGACCGGCGACCTGAGTTCCGTGCTGGTCAACGGTTGGGAGCACTACTTCCTCTGGCAGACGCTGATCGCCGGGGCGTTCGCGGTCGTGCTGCTGCTCGCGGTCGCGGGCATCCGGCGGTACGCGCATCGCACGACGATCAAGCTGGTCGCGTTCGGCACGGTCGCCGTGGTCGCGATCAACATCGCCTTCGTCGCCGCGTTCGCCGCCGGTGCGCCCGGGACGCTGCGCCAGGTCCACTCGCTCGACGATCTCGTCGGCCGCACGCCGGTCGGCGCGACCCCGAAGCCCGTCGGCGCGAGCCTGCCCGGTGTGCAGGCCGTCGTGCTCGGCGACTCGACCGCCGCCGGGCTCGGCAATCCGCTGGTGAAGAACGCGACGAGCCAGGACAGCGCGTGCGGCCGCAGTAGTGACGCGTACGCGGCGGATCTCGCGTCGGTGAACGGCTGGAACGTGCTGAACCTCGCGTGCAGCGGAGCGACCGTGGCCAACGGGATCCTCGGCGCGCAGACCCTCGGCACCGCCGCGATCGCCGTGCCGCAGTTCAGCGTCCTGGAGCAGGCATCGCACGTGTCGGTCGTCATCGTCAGCATCGGCGCGAACGACCTGCAGTGGGAGGCGATGGCCGCGATGTGCGCGATGGGGCCGACGTGCGACGACCAGGCCACCAACGCGATGTTCCAGGCGAACCTGGCCACGTTCACCCAGGACTACTACCAACTGCTGCACGACCTGGCCGCGCTCCCCGTGCATCCGCACGTGCTGATCAACGAGTACTTCTCCCCCTTCGGCGCGAACGTGAGCTGCCTGAACGCCGAGCATCTGACACCGGGCAAGACCGCCGCGCTGCTCTCGCGCCTCGGCACGCTCAACCACGTGCTCGCGTCCGGCGCGAAGACGTTCGGCTTCACGACGGTCCAGCCGGACTTCAGCGGCCACGAGCTGTGCACGACGCAGCCGTTCGTCCAGGGCATGCACGACAACGCCCCGATGCACCCGAACACCGCCGGAGAACTCGCCATCGCGCTGGCCGACCAGCAGGCGCTGAGCAAGCTGGCCTCGACGACGGCGGTGATGGCCGAGAGCAGCGGCGGTTCGCAGTGATTCCGCGGGCCGGGAGAGCGCTCTCTCCGCTGTGGTAGAACTGCACTCATGGTCAGAGGTCAGACACGTCCGTATGCAGGTCCGACGCTTGAGGATGTCGCGCGCGAGGCAGGGGTGTCGCGCGCGACGGCGTCCCGCGTCGTCAACGGCTTTCCGAATGTCGCCGAGCATCTGCGGCTCGAGGTCATGCGCGCGGTAGCCGTCGTCGGCTATGTGCCGAACCGCGCCGCGCGGCAGCTGATGACCGGACGCAGCGGCGTGATCGCGCTGGTCACGTCGATAGAGCCGGACCCGGAGACGCGCACCGCCGACAACCCGCACCCGCAGATCTTCGGCGACCCGTTCTTCGGCCGGATCGTCGATGGCGTACTCGGTTACCTGGCACCGCGGCGCGTACATCCGCTGATCATGGTCGCCGAGAACGCGCTCTCCCGCGATGACGTGATTGAACAGATGCGACAACACGCCGTGGATGGAGCGCTGGTCGTGTCGACCGACGCGGACGATCCGCTGCCCGCCCGGCTCGTCGAGGAGAAGCTTCCGGCGGTCTTCTTCGCCCAGCCGGAGCGGCATCTGCCCGTGGACTACGTGGATCTGGCACACCAGGACGGCGGCCGGCTCGTCGCGGAACGCATGATCGCGCAGGGCCGTCGGCGGGTCGGCGCGATCGCCGGTCCGGCGCACCTGCACGCGAGCGAGGCGCGCATCGAGGGGTTCCGCAGCGCCATGGCCCGGCACGGCGTGGGCTACGTGCCGATCGCGCCCGGGAACTTCACGCAGGACAGCGGCGTGGCCGGAATGCGGGATCTGCTGCTCGCCGAGCCGGAACTCGACGGCGTGTTCGCGGCGAACGACCTGATGGCCGTCGGCGCGCTGCATGTGCTTGCCGAGCAGGGGAAACGCGTGCCCGAGGACGTGGCCGTCATCGGCTTCGACGACAGCAGCGCCGCCCTCGCCGCGCGACCGCAGCTGACCACCGTGCGCCAACCCGTCGAGGCGATGGCCGCGCGGATGGCCCAGCTGCTGCTGGAGCGCCTCGACGATCCACGGCGACGGCCGCAGGCAGAGCTCTTCGACGCGGAGCTGATCGTGCGCTCCTCGGGATGAGCCACCGCCCGCGGCCGCCGCTGCGGATCAGCCGCTGTAGACGCCGAATTCGTAGAGCGAGTAGCCGTACGTCGTGCCGCGCGCGGTGCCGTACACGCGGACGTATCTGCCGGAGACGTTGCTCAGGCTGACGCTGTCCACGCCGCCGACGCCGGTCGTGGTCGAGTAGACGGTGGTCCAGTTGCTCCCGTCGTTCGAGACCTGGATCTGATACGCCTGCCCGTAGGCCGACTCCCAGACCAGCTGCACCCCGGAGATCGAGTAGGTCTTGCCGAGGTCCGTCTCAATCCACTGCGGGTCGCTCCAGTCGCTCGCCCAGCGCGTCGTGAGCTTGCCGTCGGTCGCGTTGCTCGCCGGGTACGGAGCACCGTTGCCAGTGCTCTGATACGAGGACGCGGTCGTGGTCGTGTTCAGCGCCACGTTCGTCCCGGACATCGTCGCGGGCACGACGTTGATCGACTCGGTCTGGATCCCGGCGTTGCCCTGGTCGTCGTATACGTACACGTCGACCTTCCACACGCCGATCTGGTTCGGCGCGGTCGCGGTGATCACGCCGTTGCCCGAGGTGGTGAAGGTCGCGCCCTGCTGCGCGGTGCTTCCGTTGATGTACTTCGCGCAGTACTCGACGCTGTAGCGCAGCGGCGCGCCGATCGGACTGGTCGCGGCGACGTCGATCGTGAACGTGCCGCCCGCCGGAACCGAGGTCGGATTGCCGATCGACATGCTGGAGATCACCGGGGCCTGATTCGTCGCGTTCTGGCCGCCGTACAGCGCGTTGATCTCGTAGTACGAGTCGCGGCGGTAGTCACCGGTCATGAAGTTGTACCAGATGCCGCCGAAGTCGTTCTCGACGCCGTAGTTGAACAGCGTCGCGCCGAGTGCCACGCCCGAGGCCTTGGTCACGCAGCCCCAGTCCGTCGCGTAGCCCTGCGTCGAGGCCTGGTCGGTGTCCTCCTGCGGGACGCCGTTCTCGTCGTTGGCCACCTCCCACTCGCCGGACGGGCCGGCCTCGGTGAGGATGTAAGGCTTCGTGTACCCGCCGGACTGCCAGGTCGGCTGGACGCCACAGGCCGCGCCGTACGAGTTGACCGCCATCAGGTCCAGGTCCGGCGTGTACTGCTGGTAGTAGGGCCAGGCGCCGGTCCACGCGTCGGTCGAGGTCACGGGGTGGTTGGGGTCGGCGGCATGGATCGCTTGGACGACCTTCTCCACGTACTGCGCGTAGGCGATGCGCTCGTTGGTCAGTTGGGTGCCGGAGTAGGTGCTGGACAGCGAGTTCATGACCTCGTTGCCGACGTCCCACATCAGCACGCCGCCGTTGTTCTTGTACTGATTGACCAACGAGACGATGTTGTTGAGGTCGTTGGTCTCGTCTGTCGTGTCGGTGATGTAGTCCTCTGATTGGCTCAACCAGAAGCCCATGATCACCTTGACGTTGTTGGCGTCGGCGGCGTTGAGGAGGTCGACGGTGTCGGTGCTGTCGGTCCCCCACGTGCGCACGGTGTTCGCGCCGGTCGCGGCGATCTGCTGCAGGTAGTAGGGCGCGTCGGTGTTCTGCGGCCCGTAGGTCACGCCCTTGATGTAGTACGGCGATCCATCGACGCTCAGACCCCAGTTGCCCTGGCTGCCGGTGACCTTCACGACGCTCGGGGTGTTGGCCGGGGCGGTCGGCGGGGTCGGCTGCGTGGGCGGCGTGGTCACCGCGGCGGTCTGCACGCTCAGCGAGCCGATGCTCATCGTGCCGCCGGACGAGGTCTGCACGTTCGGGGAGGTGCAGCCGCAGTCGGCGTTCGGGAAGGATCCGCCCATCGCGAGGTCGAAGATGATGAAGAACCCGTGGTCGATCGCGGCCTGCCACGCGGACTCGCCGACCTGGTCCTCGCTGACGGACCAGTACTCGGAGCCGTCGAGGTACCAGCTGATCTTCTCGTCGCTGGTCGTCCGGTCGATGACCTCGGTGTACGTGTGGTACCCGGTCTGGCAGCCGGAGCACGCGGTCATACCGCTGGTCCGTCCGGTGTACTCGTTGCAGGCACCGCCCGGCGCGACGCCGCAGTGCAGCGTGGACGAGGTCTCGGCGTGCCCGTTGACGTCCTCCATGATGTCCGTCTCGCCGATCGACGGCCACGTGCCGCCGGTCCGGTCGCCCGCGCCGAGGGTCCAGAAGGCGGGCCAGTAGCCGAGGCCGTGCTGCGGGTTCGGCTGCTCGATCGAGGCGGATATCTCCATCATCCCGCCCGCCGGAGCCGCGAAGTCGGCACGCTGCGACTCGATCCGGCCCGAGGTCCACGAGCCGCCGTTGTCGAGCGCGGTGATGTTCAGGTGGCCGTTGCCGTCGAGGTATACGTTCGAGGTCGAATTAGACATGGTCTCGACCTCGCCGGTCCCCCAGTTCGCCGGGCCGCCCGGAGCACTGGTGCCGGTGTCCTCCTTCCAGTCGGTGCCGGACGGCGCACTGCCCGCCGCGCCGCTGAAGTCGGCGTTCCAGACCGGCGTCCAGTTCTCGGTCGGGATCGACGTGCCGCCACCGCCGCCGCCGGATGACGAGCCGCCGCCGCCCGCGTAGACGTCGAACTCCCAGAGCGAGTAGCCGTATCCGGTGCCGCGCGCGGTGCCGTACATCCGGATGTAGCGGCCGCTGCCGGTGACGGAGAGGTTCTGCGTGCCGCCGGTGCCGGTCGTGGTGGAGTACACCGACGTCCAGGTCGAGCCGTCGTTCGAGGTCTGGATCTGGAAGGCGCTGCCGTACGCGGTCTCCCAGGCCAGGCCGACCCCGCAGATCGACTGCGTGCTGCCGAGGTCCACCTCCAGCCACTGCGGATCGCTCCACGTGCTGGACCAGCGGGTCGTGGTGCTCCCGTCGGTCGCGGCCGTCGCGGGCCAGGAAGCGCTCTCCTGCGAGGACGCGGTGGTCGGCTTGTTCAGCGCGATGTCGGTGGTTCCGCAGGTGCCTGAGCCCGAGTCGGCGGGCCGGGCGGCCGCGTGCGCACCGGGGATCGGCAGCACCGACAGCACGAGGACCAGCACAAAGGAAACGGTCGCGGCCGGCAACGCCCGCGTACGTCTGGAGGGTAAGGCGGTGATCATCGTTGACTCCCGGAGGGTGGAGGGCTCGGGAGAGCGCTCTCTCACTCCGGGAGTCAACGATGCGCGCGGATCTACGTCAATAAGCTGTGGTTCCGAAACCGCGGCGCGGCCCGGGTTTCTCAGGAGACGCGCGTGCCGATGAGATGGCCGATGCCGAACGTGACGGCCGCCGCGAGCCCGCCGACCACGACCTGCCGCACGCCGGAGCGCCAGCCCGAGCGGCCGTTGAGCACGCCGATCCCCGCGCCGACCCCGAACAGCGCGAGGCCGAACAGGACGATCGCCGTCACCAGCGCCGCCGTGCCGCTGCCGATCAGATACGGCAGCACGACCACGAACGCGCCCGCCGCGAACGCCAGCAGGCTGGAGAACGCGGCCGACCACGGCGAGCCGAGCGAGTCGGGATCCAGACCCAGCTCCTCGCGGGCCAGCGTGTCGAGCGCGACCTCGCGGTTCGACATCACCCGGTCGGCCACCTTCTCGGCCTCCGCCTTCGCGAGCCCCTTCGCGCGGTAGAGCAGCACCAGCTCGGCGTGCTCCTCCTCCGGGTTCTCCTCGAGCTCCTGCGCCTCGAGCGAGATCTCGCGCTGATACATCTCCCGCTGGCTGGACATCGAGACGTACTCGCCCGCCGCCATCGAGAACGAACCCGCCAGCAGGCCGGCGACCCCGGCGAGCAGGATCGCCTGCCGGGACGAGCCGGAGCCCGCGAAGCCCATGACCAGCGCCGTGTTCGACACCAGACCGTCGCTGACCCCGAACACGGCGGCCCGCAGCGCGCCCGAACGGTCGCCGCGGTGCCAGCCCTCGCGCTTGGCGATCTGTCGGCGCGGGTCCGGCTTGCCGCCCTCGATCAGCTTCGCGAGCGCCCGCGCGTGCCCCCGCTCGTCACTGGCCATGCCCGGCGCCGCGTCCGGGTCCGCGTCGTACATGCCCGCGTCCGCCCGCTCGGCGCGCTCGATCATCGGCAGCACGGCCTGCGTGGACAGCCGCCGCGCCGCGACCCCGATCAGCCGCGTGCGCAGACTGGGCCGACCGGGCGGCGGCACCTGCTCCCCCGCCTCGCGCAGCTTCCCCTCCCAGTGCGCCGCGTGCCGCCGCTCGATCGAGGCCAGCTCCTCGAAGATCGCGCGCCGCTCGCCCTCCTCGCTCTCGGCGAGCCCGCGGTACATCGCCTCCGCGTCCCGCTCGCTCTCCAGCAGCTCGCGCCACCGCGCCGCACGCCCGCCGTTCTCGCCGTTCATTCGCCTGTTCCCTCGCCGCTCAGCCGTTGCGTCCCTGCCCGCTTAGTATTCAGCCATGCACTTGGGACCGCGAATGCCGGAGCTCGCGGCGCTGGAGGTCCTGCTGACCGTGGCGCGCACCGGCAGCTTCAACGCGACGGCGACCGAGCTCGGCGTGACGCAGCAGGCGATCTCGGCCCGGATCTCGGCGCTGGAGGCGCAGACCGGGGTCTCGCTCGTGGTGCGCGGCCCGCGCGGTTCCGAACTGACGCCGTCCGGGGTGGTCGTCGCGGAGTGGGCCGAACGGCTGCTGGCGGCGGCGGCCGAGGTCGAGGCGGGCATCGCGGCGCTGCGGGAGGACGCGCACCGGCAGTTGCGGATCAGCGCGAGCCTGACGATCGCCGAGCAACTGCTGCCGGGCTGGCTGGTGTCGATGCAGGCGGCCGCGCGCCGCATCGGGGCGACCGCGCCGCACGTCGTGCTCACGGCCACGAACAGCGACGCGGTCATCGAGCGGGTGCGGGGTGGCGAGGCAGACCTCGGATTCGTCGAGGGACCGACCGTGCCCCGCTCCATTCGGCACCGCATCGTCGCCACGGACCGCCTCACCCTCGTCGTCCCGCCCGACCACCCCTTCGCGCGGCGCACCCGCCCCCTCGACGCACCCGAGCTGGCGAAGACCCCGCTGGTCACCCGCGAGCCCGGCTCCGGAACCCGCGAAGCGCTGCGTACCGCCCTGATCAAGGCACTCGGCCCGGACGCGGTGTTCGCCGACCCGCTGATCGAGTTCTCCACGGCGGGCGGCGTGCGCCAAGCGGTACTCGCAGGCGCCGGACCAGCCGTGATGAGCGACCTGGCCGTCCGCGACGACCTGGCCAGCGGACGCCTGCGCGCCGTGCCCGTGGACGGCGTCGACCTGCGCCGCGCACTCAAGGCGGTGTGGCTAGGCGAGCGAGTCCCGCCCGCGGGCCCGGCCCGCGACCTGCTCGCCCACCTCGCCCACCTCGGTCACAAGCCGGCCTTGTAACCCTCCAAGAATTCGGCTCCTACTGCGCAGACCTGCGACAGGCGAGCGTAGAGGGCATGGAGACCTCTGTACGCCCTGTCACCGTCGCCGCGCCGCCCACCGCCGCGCCTATTCATTCCACCCGGCCGTGGACGAACGTGGCGCCGAACTGGTTCGCGTCGGTGATGGGCACGGGCATCGTCGCGGTCGCGGCAGCCACCCTCCCCGAACAGTTCCCCGGCCTGCACACCCTGGCCACAGCCTTCTGGGCCCTGGCAGCGGCCATGCTGATCATCATCACGGTACTCACCGTGCTGCACTGGCACAGCCACGCCGGCAACCCCGTGATCAGCCACTTCTACGGCGCGGTCCCCATGGCGATGCTGACCGTCGGCGCGGGAACGCTGCTGCTCGGCCGCGACGTGATCGGCCTGCGCGCGGCCGTGGACGTCGACTGGGCACTGTGGATCGCCGGGACCGCGACCGGCCTGCTGACCGCCGCAGCGATCCCCTACCTGGCGTTCACCCGGCACCGCAACGAGGCCGACAGCGCGTTCGGCGGCTGGCTGATGCCGGTCGTGCCGCCGATGGTCTCCGCCTCCACCGGCGCGCTGCTCCTGCCCTACACCGCCCCCGGCCAGCCGCGACTGACGCTGTTCGTGTGCTGCTTCGCAATGTTCGGCATCAGCCTGCTGCCGTCCATCGTCATCATCACCCTGATCTGGCAGCGACTGGCCCTGCACAAGATCGGCCCCTCGCGCATGGTCCCGACGCTGTGGATCGTCCTCGGCCCCCTAGGCCAGTCCGTAACGGCCGCCAACCTCCTCGGCGCCAACGCCCACCTGGCCGTCCCCCAGCCGTACTCGACCGCGTTCCAGGCCTTCGGCGTCGTCTACGGCCTCCCGGTACTCGGCTTCGCCCTCCTGTGGGCCACGATCGCCACCGCCATAACGGTACGCACGGCACGCCAGCACCTGCCGTTCTCCCTGACATGGTGGTCCTTCACCTTCCCGGTCGGAACCTGCGTGACCGCCCTGACAGGCCTCGCAGGCCACACCAACGACACGGCCCTCCGATTCGCCGCCGCCACCGCCTACGCCACCCTGGTCGCCGCATGGCTGGTCGTAGCATCCCGCACGGTGCGCTCCTGGCGTCACTAAGGAGTAACCCCGAACTGTGATCCGGCCAAGTGGCACGTCGACTACGAGCCGGTGCAGCAGTACGCATCTCCCCCGAACGCCGCGCACGCCGTCTCGCAGCCCACGACCTGCCCGTCCGCATGCACCTGCATCCCACTCGGGCAGACAACAGCCTTCGTGCACGCCCCCTCGTAGCAGCCGTTCGAGCTGATCGGGTCGGCGCCGGCGTCGACCATGCTCACGTCGTAGAAGTCCATCTCGTCGAACGAGTCGCCGCCCAGATCGTCTTGTTGTCGGCGTTGACGATCGTGATCAGGTACGTTCCGGCCGGAGCGGATGACGTGCTCACGTGGCTGGGGCTCGGGCGCGGGCGCGGACTCGGGGACAGCGACGTGGCCGGTGCGAACGAGAGCCGACTCGCGGCCGGGCGCACCGAGGCGGCGGACGTGCGGATACTCGTGCTCGTGCCGTCCGCGGTGCTCTTCGTGGCGAGCGGGCTGAGCGTGCTGAGCCAGACCGCCACGGAGAGTCCGACCGCGACGGCCAGTGCCGAGAGCAGTGCTGTGCGCGGGCCGGGGCGGCGGGCGGGCCTGTGTCTTCTGCGGTTCATGCTGAGGAGACCTTGGCCTAGGCACCCGGATTACGAAAATATTTTGGTAATCCGGCCTCCGCCGCGGCGGTCTCCGAAGCAACAGCAGCCGATGGACGGAGTTCGCATGACCTCTCCCGCGCCCGAACTCGTGGCCGCCGCGCGTGATGGTGATCAGCGTGCGTTGGACGCGTTGGTGTCGGCTTCGATGCCGCTGGTCTACAACCTGGCGGGGCGGGCGCTGCGTGGGCATGCCGATGTGGACGACGTCGTGCAGGAGACGATGCTGCGGGTGGTGCGGGGTATTCGGGAGATCGAGAAGCCTGAGTCGTACCGTTCGTGGCTGGTCGCGATCACGCTGCATCAGGTCCGCGACCAGGGGCGTAAGCGCAGCAGGGCGGACTCGCGGACGGCCGGAGGCGACGAGGCGCGCGAGTATGCGGATCTCGGGTCCGACTTCGCGGGTCTCACGATTCTGCGGCTCGGGCTCACGGAGCAGCGGCGCGGGGTCGCGGAGGCTACGCGCTGGCTGGATCCGGAGGACCGTGAACTGCTGTCGCTGTGGTGGCTGGAGGAGAGCGGCCAACTCGATCGGCACGAGCTCGCGCGGGCGCTCGGCGTGTCCCAGCCGCACGCGGCGGTGCGCGTGCACCGGCTGAAGCGGCGGCTCGACGCGGCGCGGGTGATCGTGGAGGCGCTGCGTGACGCGGGGCGTTGCGCGAGTATGCGGGCCGTCGCCGAGGAGTGGGACGGCACGCCGAGCCCCTTGTGGCGCAAACGATTCGATCGGCACATCCGCGACTGCGACGTCTGCTCGCCGCGTGAACGCGCGCTCGTTCCGGTGGCTCGTCTGCTGCGCGGGATGCCGCTGGTTCCGGTGCCTGTGGCGCTGCACGCGGCGGTGGTCGGTGCGAGCAGTGGGGGCGCGGTGAAGGCGTCGATCGCGGGGCGGGCGGCGCGGGCGGTTGGCCGTGGCGCGCGTCGCGGGGTGCGGCATTCGGGTACGCATTCGCTGCTGACCACGCCGACGGTCGTCGTGGCGGGGGCAGGGGTCGCGGCGGCCGCGGTCGTCGCAGGGTACGTGCTGCTGCCGGGCGGTCATCCGGCCACGGCTCCGGTTGCGCAGGTGAGTCAGACGGCCGCGGTGACGACGGCGATCGCCACGCCGCTGCGCACGTCGGCGAGCGCGAGCCCGAGTCCGAGCCGTCCACCGACTTCGGCCGCTCCCCCGCCCTCGACTACGAAGGCTGCGGTCGTCGCGCCCTCGACGGCTGCGCAGACGAGTGCGCGCAAGGGTGTCGGCGCGTGGAACTTCACCGGGCAGGACAAGGCGCTGGCCGAGTCGGGGGCGTCCTGGTATTACACGTGGGGCACCGACGACAAGGGCATATCCGCGAGCGGCGTCGGTTTCGTGCCGATGATCTGGGGCTCGGCCAGCGTCACGTCGTCTGCGCTGAGCCAGGCGAAGAGCGTGACGAGCTGCCACTGCGTTCTCGGCTTCAACGAGCCGGACAACGGCGGCCAGTCGAACATGACCCCGAGCCAGGCCCTCGCGCTCTGGCCGCAACTGATGAACACAGGGCTCGAACTCGGTGCCCCGGCCGTGGCCTCGGGCGGCGCGACCGCGGGCGGCTGGCTCGACCAGTTCATGACCGGCGCCAAGCAGAAGGGCTATCGCGTCGACTTCATCCCGCTGCACTGGTACGGCTCCGACTTCACCACGACCGACGCCGTCAGCCAGCTCAAGAGCTACATCGTCGACGTCTACAACCGCTACCACCTGCCGATCTGGCTGACGGAGTTCGCCCTGATCAGCTTCGCGAACGGCGGCCAGCAGTTCCCGAGCGAATCACAGCAGGCCGCGTTCCTGACCGCCGCGACCAGCATGCTGGACTCGCTGCCGTACGTGCAGCGGTACGCCTGGTTCGGTCTCCCGGCCGCGAGCCCCCTGCCGAACACGGGGCTGTTCCAGGATGGCCCCGTCGTCACGCCGGTTGGCACGGCGTTCGAGGCGGCCCGCTGACCGTCGTGACAGAGTGCTGGTAGCCTGCGAACCATGCGTGACGCAGTGATCGTAGACGCCTGCCGACGGCTGGGGTCGGGCGGGAGCCCGACGGCAGTGCTCGATGACGATGATTCGCTCACTGACGAGGAGCGCAGCCGCGTGCCGGCCGTCGCGGGCACGTCGCATGCCGTCTTCGTCCGCGAGGTGGACGATGGCGAGTATGAGCTGCGGTTCTTCACCACGGAGGGCGAACTCCCGGCGTGCGGGCACGGCACGGTCGCGGCCGTGGCGCTGCTGGCCGAGCGCAGTGGCGGGGGCGGCGACGACTTCCGAGTACGGCTTCGTGCGGGGACGCGGCGGTTCGAGGGCTGGGCGGTGCGCGAGGGCGGGCGGCTGACCGCGTCGTTCGATCCGGGGCCGGTGTCGCTGCGTGCGGCGAAGTCTGAGGAGGTCGAGGCGCTCGCGGCCGGGCTCGGGATCGCAGCTTCGGATGTGGCGGGTGAGGCGTGTGTGGCGTCGGTCGGGCGGGAGCGGTTGCTGCTGCCGGTCGCCTCGCGTGACGTGCTGGCCGCGCTGACGCCGGACTTCGTGCAGCTCAAGGAGGCCTGCGACCGCTTCGGCTTCTTAGGCTGCTACGCGTATTCGGTGCCTGAGGCGGACGGGGTGACAGCGGCGCGGATGTTCGCTCCGTCGATCGGCGTGCCGGAGGACATCGCCAACGCGAACAGCACCGGATGCCTGGCCGCGTACCTGGCCGAGCAGGGCGTCACGCGGCTGAGCGTGGACATGGGCGACCGCCTCGGGAGCCCGGCCACGATCACCGCAACCGTGCACGACGATCCGACGACCGGCCGACAGGTTCGGCTCGGTGGCGAGGCGGCCAGCGTGCGGACGATCTCGGCGTGAAGACCGTCGTGCGGTACGGCCGGTCCGCGGCCGTGCTCGCAGAGGTCGATGATGCGGTTCGGCTGCTGACCGAGACGGAGCGCGCGCGGGCCGATGCCTTTCGGATGGCCGGTGATCGTGAGGCGTACGTGGCGGCTCACGTGCTGGTTCGGCTGTGCGCGGCGGAGGCGTTGGGGGCGACGGCCGGTGAGCTCACCATCGTGCAGCGCTGCGATTCCTGCGGCGGGCCGCACGGTCGGCCGTCGGTCGTCGAGGCGCCGGATCTGTCGGTGAGCTGGTCGCATACGGCCGGCGGGGTCGCGGCCGTGGCGGGTGCGGGGCCGGTCGGCGTGGACATCGAGGGCTTGCACGGACGGGACTTCGAGCTGCTGCGGAGGAAGACGCTCACGGCGGGCGAGTTGCGGTGGGCGGAGGCTCAGCGCGACCCGGATGCCGCGTTCCTGCGGTTGTGGACGCGGAAGGAAGCGCTCATCAAGGTGGGGAAGCTCAGCCTCGGCAGCATGGCGGAGGCGGATCTCGTCGGGGACGACGGTGGTCCAGGTGGTCCCGTGGCGTGCTGGGAGGGATTCCGGTTCGAGGACTGGGGATTCGACGAGTTCGTGGGGAGCTGCGCGCTACCGGTCGACCCAGCCGAGACGCGCGGCGTTGACCCCGGCCTGGAAGCGGCTGGCCGCCTCGAGTTCGTCGCTGAGCTCTGAGACGAGGCGGCGCACGGTCCGCTCGGAGACGCCGAGCCGTCGCGCGATCACCTCGTCGGTCAGGCCGGACGCGAGCATCTGCAGCAGGTCGCGGCGGCGCTGCGAGTGTTCGGGGTCGCGCGTCGGCAGCAGGCCGCGGAAGGCCGCCGAGGTGTCCCAGTAGTAGCCGAACAGCTCGCGGAACACGGAGATCAGCGGCACGCTGCGGATCACGACGGCGCCGACCTCCTCGCCGTCCGGGAGCAGCGCGGGCGGCATCGAGACGACGGCCATGACGTCGTCGACGAGGATGAGCCGCAGCGGCAGTGTCTGCGCGATCCGGACCTCGGTGCCGAGGTCGTCGACTTCGCGCACGTAGCCGTGCATGCGCGGGAGCGGCAGCGCGGATTCCAGCAGGACGGTCTGGACCCGGACGCCGCGCGCGAGGACCTCCCGTTCGCGGGCGAGTCCGGCTTCGAGCGCTTCGGCGGGCGGCGTCTTGCCGGGGTGCAGCATCACGACGGAGGTGTGCGCGGTGTCGGTGGCCTCGTCGAGCACGCGGGTGATCTCCGCCGCGCCGACCACGAGATGCGCGTCATCCTGAAGCAGATGGCTGACGTACGTGTCGTGGTAGGACTCGAGCACTTCGGCCGCCGACTCCTGGACGCGGCGCAGGTCGTCGGCCAGCCGCGCGAGTTCCGAGGTCGGGCCGCCGATGAGGGAACGGAAGGCGGCGGCCGTGGACTGCGCGACCCACGTCTCAGGATCCTGCGGCGCTGGTGTGGCCATGCCGAGCCGCGCGAGTCCGGTGAGCGCCTCCGTCAGGTCCTCGTCGCGCCAGCCGTAGCGGCGCGCGATCTCGGCCGGTGAGAGCCCTGGTCGGGTGAGCAAGGCCTGATACAGCGCGCGCGATCGTTCGGCGGGGGTGCCGAATGCGCTGCTCACAGGCCGGCGACCGAGAACGCCAGGTCCACGCAGCGGGTCGCGTCCTCGGCGTGGATGCCGCCGAGGTTGGCGCCGTGCTCGCGCAGGATCTCGGCGAACGTGCGCAGATCGTCGCGCGCGGGGTCGGCGAGCCAGACGACCGGGTGGCGGCCGGCCACGACGTGCGCGGCTGTCTGGTCGAGGCCGTCGGTGGTCCGGGCCAGCAGGACGATTCGGCCCGGCTGGTGCTCGGGATCCAGGCGGTCGAGCAGCGTGACGAGTGCGTCGGGGCTGGTCGCCGGGCCGACGCGGACGGCGACCGGGTTGCCGATGCGGGCGCAGTACTCGGCGTGCGGGCCGTGCGGGTCCTGGTCGGGCTCGCGCAGCACCAGCAGGTGGCCGCCGGTGTTGTAGTGCGGCTCGCCGGCCGCGTCGCGCCGGGTCATGGCCGCCTCGTAGCCCAGCGGCCCGGCCTCCCAGGACACGAAGAAGCCCGAGCCCTCGACCCCGACGTGCATCGCGGCGGCCGAGGCCTCCATGAAGCGGACGGCGCGGTCCATCGGCCCGGCCACGGCGTCGTACCGGCCGGCGGCGGAGGCGCTGCGGACGTGCCGCATCGTGGAGGCGTGCACGTCGCGCAGGTCGAACCGGTCCCCGCTGGTCAGGGCGCGGAAGAGGTTGAGCTCGCCGAGCGCGCGCCAGTACGACTCGCGCATCGCCGGGTTCGCGACGCGCGGGCCGCCGATCCGCGCGACCTGGACCAGCGGCAGCGCGGAGGTGTAGCCGATGATGAGCGACATCTGCCGCAGTACCCTGACGACGGTGCGGACGGACTCCGCGGACGCCGGTCCGGTCGGACCGGCGGCCTGGCCGCAGTGCACCAGGAAGGCCCGGCCGGCGGCGACCTCGGCGAGCCGGTCGCGCAGCGTGCCGCACTCCGCGCCGAGCACCATCGGCGGAAGAGTCCGGATATCGGCGATCGAGCGGCGCAGCACGTCGATCCCGGCCGCGGGCGTCAGCCGCGGCGCCACCACCATCTCTGTCGGCATGTCCGGACTCTAACACGGCGGTCTGGCACTGTGACGTGGCCGTTTCCGGTAGCGGACATGTCCGGAAGAGGAAACGGGGCCCGGTTGCCGCCACTCTCCGCGACCGGCAGCATGAAGTCCTGTCACGTGGAACTCGTGCACATAGATTCACGCCGGAAGATCTGTCACGGGGCGGACTCACGGCTTCCTGGGGGATGTCGTCATCGTGCTCTTGAACTCGCCGACCTGGGTGGACGACCTGCTGCTCGCGGGTCCGGACACGCAGGTGTGCCTGGGCTTTCCGGAGCGCCGGGACCGGCGCGGGCTGCGTTCGGCCGTCGCCGAGGCCTGCGAGGAGTTGCGGGCGCTCGGCGTGGCGGCCGGCGGGTCCGTCGCCGTGTCGATCCCGCCGTCCCTCGATTACATACGTTACCTGCTGGCCGCGTGGCGCCTCGGCGCGCAGGTCCATCTTCTCGACCACCGGCTCAGCGACCGGGAACGCGAGCGCGCGCTGAACGTCCTCGCGTCGCAGGTCCTGGTCAGTGCGACGGCTCAGGCCGGAGCGCTGCGGGGCTGGAACGCCCTGACGGCCGCGTCGGTCCGCAGGGATGAGGGGCGACCGGCGGCCACCGACCACGCCATCATTCAGCTCAGCTCCGGTTCGACGGGGCCGTCGAAGGTGATCGGGCGGCACACGTCCGACCTGGTCACCGAGATCGAACGCTACCGGCAGATCGAGCGGATGCCCGCGGCCGGCGAGCGCGTCGTGATCCTCAATTCACTGAGTCACACGATGGGGCTGTTCGGCGGACTGGTCTACGGATTGGCCAGCGGTGTCGAGTTGGCGGTGCCGGAGCGGATGACCAGTGACGGGATCGTCGCGGCCATCGATGCGGGCGCCGCGCCCACGTCCGTGATGGGCGTCCCCTTCCACTACCGGCTGCTCGGCAGCGTGGCCTCCGACGTGACGCTGCCGCAGCTCGTGACGGCGATGAGCGCGGGCGAGGTCATGCGGCCGTCGATCGCCGTCGCGTTCGCCTCGCGCTGGAGCGTGCCACTCGGCGCGGTGTACGGGATGACCGAGACCGGTGTGCTCACGGCCGACCTCGCGGGCCGGTACGCGCCGAGCGTCGGGCGGCCCGCGCCGGGCATCGTCGTGCGCGTCGACGAGGACGAACTGCTGGTCCGCCGCGATGAGTCGCCGTATGTCGGGCTCGTCGACGGCACGCGCTACGTGGACGGCTGGCTGCACACGCGGGACCACGCGGAGATCGACCCGGAGACCGGGGCCGTGACGATCCGCGGACGGCACGACTCGCAGGTGGCGATCGGCGGACTCAAGGTCGATCTCACCGAGGTGGAGCAGGAACTCGCCGAGGTCGCGGGCGTCGCGGAGTGCGTGGTCCTGTGGAACGGCGCGGCGATCGAGGCCGTGCTCGCGCTGCTGGACGGTGCGACGGTCGGTGGTGTCGAAGCGGCGATGGCCGGGCGCCTCGCCGACTACAAGCTGCCGCGCCGCTATCGGGTCGTCGACAGTCTGCCGCGCACCACCACCGGAAAGCTGTCGCGCGACATCAATCTACTGATGAAAGCGAATGAGCGATGACCGACACCTCGACCACCGTCCGCGACTTCGTGATAGCCGCGCTGGCGGACATGAACTTCGAGACCGATGACGTCACCGACACGACCCCGCTGGGTGAGAAAGGGGTCGAACTCGAGTCGCTCTCCATCGCCGACCTGGTGATGCGCCTCGAGGAGGAATTCGGTGTCACGTACGGGGATGAGGACTACGAGACGCTGCCCGCGATGACCTTCGGCGCCTTCGTGGACGACGTCGTGCAGCGGATCGGGAGCGCGGCGGCATGAGGGCGCAGTCGCCGCCGGACCGCGCCATGGTGATCGGGATGCTCGCCAGGTACGACGGCCGGACGCCGGACCAGGTCGGCGAGCGGATCGACTCGCTTGAGCTGGCGTGGCTGGTGCACGAGCTCCAGTCCGCGCACGCGGTGCGGCACGACTTCGGCGACGACGAACTGGTCGCGATGGGCACGATCGACGGGGCCGTGGCCGTGCTGCGCGAGATCTGGAGCGGCGGCGGTTCCTCGTGAGCGCGCCGCGGAAGACGGTGGTCGTCACCGGTCTGGACGTGACGACCGCGTACGGCCGGGGTGAGGACGCGCTGTGGACGGGTCTCGGCAGCGGCGTGCCCGCGTTCCGCGCGGTCGATCGGTTCGGAACCGGACGCGGCCGCACCAACGTGGCCGCCACGCTGCCGGGTGATCCGGACCTCGAGACGGAACTGACGGCCGTGGTCACGAACGCCTGTGACCAGGCCGGATTGTCGGAGACGGATCGCGCGCGGACGCCGCTGCTGCTGGCCCGGCATGCCGACGGCGCCGTCGCGCGGCTGGACGTAGCAGACCAGGAACATCGTCCGATCAGCCTGACCGCGCGCACGGTCGCCGCCGCGACGGGACTCTTCGGGCCCGCGCGTACGTACACGAACGCGTGCGTGGCCGGGACGACTGCGGTCATCGAGGGCATCATGCGGATCGCGGCCGGTGAGGCCGATCGGGTGGTCGTCGCGGCCGGATACCTCGTGGACCCGGACAACTTCGCGCTCTTCTCGGCCGGACGCGCGCTCGCCGCCGACGGACTGCTTCGGCCGTTCAGCGACAAGCGGCAGGGGCTGCTGCTCGGCGACGGGGTCGGAGCGGTGGTGCTGGAGTCGGCGGAGAGTGCCGAGCGGCGTTCGGCGACCGTGCGCGCGGTGCTCGCCGGCTGGGGCATGGCCGGGGACGCGTTCCACGTCTGCCAGCCGCATCCGCGCGGCGAGGGCATGGCGCGCGCGATCGAGTCCGCGCTGCGCCGTGCCGAGTGGGCGCCGTCAGACCTCGGATACGTGAACTGCCACGGCACCGGCACGAAGCACAACGACGCGTCCGAGAGCGCGGCGCTGCATGCATCAGCCCTCGACGACGTACCGGTGAGCTCGACCAAATCGATGCACGGCCACACGCTGGAGGCATCCGGCCTCGTCGAACTCGCTGTCACGATCCTGACCTTGCGGCACGGACGGCTCCCGCTGAACGCGAACTACCTCGGCGAAGATCCCGAGTGCGCTCTCCGGCTCGTGCTCGACCGGGACGAGAAGCCGACGACCGATCGCGCGCTGAGCCTGAACGCGGCATTCGGCGGCGCCAACGCGGTGCTGGCGGTGAGCGCGCCGTGACGCCGGCAGAGATGACGAGGACCGACGGCCTGAGTGAGCTCGCCTGGGCACGCTGGTCCGCTGCCGACGGCGCGCCGCCCGCGCTACCCGGCTTCGTGGCCTCGGACTTCGCACCGTCGATCTCGGACGTCGCGGACCGGGTGCTGAGCGGCGGACAGGCGAGCGCGCGGACCGGGCTAGTGCTGGCCAGTTCCGGGGGCGATCTGGCGACGGCGGTCGCGACGGCCGAGGCGGTGGACGCGGGAAAGGCGCCGGGCGCGCTGCTGTTCTTCCAGTCGGTGCCGAACGCCGTGCTCGGCCACATCGCCAAGCGCTGGTCGCTGACCGGGCCGGTGATCTGCCTGAGCCCCGACTCACGAGAGCAGGGCGAGGTCGAGGCACGCAGCGTGGCCCGACTGCTGCTGCGCGCCGGGGAGGCCGACATGGTGCTGATGCTCCTCGCCGAGCCCGGTTCGGCCGTCGCCGTTCTGCTGGAAGGGGATGCGTCGTGAGCATTCCCGCTGTGGTCACGGGGATCGGCCTCGTCACGCCGCTCGGTGACGACGAGGACTTCTTCGACCGGCTCGTGTCCGGTGAGGGCGGCGTCGCAGCACTCGATGATGATCGGTGGCGCGCGTACGGCGTCGAGATCGCGGCACGTTGCGCGGCTGACCTGCCCACGACGTCGACCGGCCTCGTGGACCGGTTCATCCAGCTCGCACTCGTGGCGGCCGAACGAGCCGTGACCGACGCCGGACTGAAGATCGGGAGCGACGCCGACCCGGAGCGGACTGCAGTGATCGTGGCCTCGGGCGCGGGCGGAACGGCATTGTTCGAGGAGCAGGTGCGATCAGGCGCCGAGCGGGGACGCAGCGGCGTGAGCCCGTATCTGCTGCCCGGTTTCCTGCCGAACATGGCCGCCGCGCGGATCGCGATCGCGCACGGAGTGACCGGGCCGTCGTGGGCTCCCGCGAGCGCCTGCGCGGCCGGTGCGATGGCCGTGGCCGAGGCGCTTCGGTTGATCCGCGAGGGTGTGGCCGACGTCGTGTTCTGTGGTGGAAGCGAGGCTTTGGCCGCCCCTGCGGTCGCCGCGTCCTTCCACAATGCCAGGGCTCTGGCACGCAACTGGGCTGACCCGACCGAGGCCTGCCGTCCCTTCGACGCGCGGCGCAACGGATTCGTGCTCGGCGAGGGCGCGGGACTGCTGGTCCTGGAGCACCCGGACCACGCGGCGGCACGTGGCGCCACGTCGTACGGCCACGTCCTCGGCTGGGGCGCCACCACCGATGCGTACCACGTCACGAGCCCCCGGCCGGACGGATCTGGTGCAGCGGCGGCGATGCGTCGCGCGCTCGCGGATGCCGGGGTCGAGCCCGCGTCGGTCGGCTACGTCAACGCGCACGCGACCGGCACGAAGGCGGGTGACGTGAGCGAGGCGCGGGCCGTCACGGAGGTCTTCGGCGATCACGCGCCGCCGGTCAGCTCGATCAAGGGCGCGGTCGGCCACCTGCTCGGCGCGGCCGGCGCGGTAGAGGCCGCGACCAGCCTGCTCGCGCTGCGGCACGGTGTGCTGCCGCCGACGCTCAACCTCGACGACCCGGACCCGGCGACCTGCGCATTGGACCACGTCCGGGGCACGGCCCGGCCGGCGAACGCGCGCTACGCCGTCTCCAACTCCTTCGCCTTCGGAGGGCACAACGTGAGCCTCGTCCTCGGTTCGGAGGCGGCCCGATGACGGCGTTCCTCACCTCGACACTCGCGCGGCTGAGTGAGCTCGGCGACCGGACCGCGCTGCGTAAGGGCATGGAGACGCGGACTTACCGCGAGGTCGTCGAGTCCTGCTACAAGTTCGCCAGGGTGCTGCGAGACGCCGGGTACGGTCGCGGCGACGGACTCGTGCTGATCTCGCGCAACCCCATCGACATGTACGGCTTCGGCCTGGCCGTTCAGCTGCTCGGCATCCGCTACACGCCGGTCTACGCGGGCCAGCCGATCGCGCATCTCGCCCACATCGTCACCGACTCGCGTGCGCGGGCAGTCGTCGTGGACGGCGACGTGGATATTCCGGGGCTGAGGCTCTCCGACTTGGCCGCCGCAGCTGAGAAGCAGAGTGCTGAAGCGCTCCCGGTCCAGGCCAGGGACGGCGACATCGCGCGCATCCTCTACACCGGCGGCACGACCGGGGCGCCGAAGGGCGTGGCGTTCACCTACGAGGCCCTGCTCAATGCCGGCCGCGCGTGGGCTGGGAATCCGCCGCCGCCCAACCTCCGCTTCGTCGCCATGACGCCGCTCGCGCACGCCGGAGGCGCGGCCGCGTTCGGGCTGCTGCCGCACGGCGTCGAGATCGAGATCTTCGACGAGTTCGACGCGGGCCGACTCTGTCAGTCCATCGACGCGGCGGCGCGGGAGAACCGGCTGGTCACGACGTATCTGTACCCGACTTTGCTCTACCGGCTGCTGGACCACCCCGACCTGCCTCGCACGAACCTCGCCGGGCTCGCGTTCCTCGCGTACGGTAGCGCGCCGGTGCTGCCCGAGCGCGTGGAGCAGGCGGTGCGCGTCCTCGGGCCACGGCTGCGGCAGAGCTACGCGCAGACCGAGGCGATCGCGATCTGCGCGCTCGGCCCCGAGGACCACGCGAAGGCGGCAGCCGGACGTCCGGAACTGTTCGCGTCCGCCGGCCGACCCGTGCCCGGCGTGGACGTCCAGATCCGGGACGGCGAGATCTGGGTCAGCGGGCCGACGGTCATGGAAGGGTACTGGCGCCGTCCCGACCTGGACGCCGAAGTGCTGGCGGCCGACGGGGCGGTGCGGACCGGTGACCTGGGCCGACTCGACGACGAGGGCTACCTGTACGTCGAAGGGCGCGCCGCCGACCGCCACCTCACCGAGATCGAGGCCGCGCTCAGGGCTCTCCCCCAGGTCGACGAGGCGGTGGTCGTCAAGATCGGCGAGGGGCTGCTGGCCGTCTGCCGCGTGGCCGGTGAACCCTCGGCCGAACTGCGTAAGCAGGCGGAAGCGAGCGCGAGGAGCGCCCGCGTCGAGTTCGTGGATGAACTGCCGTACGCCGCATACGGCAAGCCGGACAAGGAGGCGATCCGTGCCAGATTCGAATGACAGCGACGGCAACGGCACCAAGGGCTGGCTCGACTCGCTGGAGCGGCTGTGCCGCATCCCCGAGGAGTTCCGCGAGGAGGTGCTCCCGCGAACCGCCGCGCTGGAGATGCTGCGCTGCGGACCCGAGACCTTCGATCTCCTCTTGGAGGCCGGGCTGCCGCACGGCGGGGAGGAGGGGTCGGAGCTGTTCGACCGGCTCGACCTGGTGAACCTCGCGCTCTACTCCGGCTCACGGGAGTCGGTGCCCGAACAGACGATGGGCTACGCGTTGCGCTGGATGCACGACGATCCGGCCACGCTGTCCACGCCGCGCCGCTGGACGTACAGCGTCGAGCTGAGCTGCGACCGCGCGGACGGTGCGTGCGGTGCGGACCCGACGTGGTCCATCGCGCTGCCGACCCCGGACGTGCACGGCGGCTGGGTGGAGAGCCTGGAGATCGGTCCGGCGGGCGCGCGCCTCACCGAGACCGACATCGTCGGCAGCGGACCTGGCGGACTGCGGGCCTCCGGCGTCATGGTGACGTCCGGGGAGCGGCGTACGATCCGTTCGAAGCAGCTCCTTGACATCGTGACCGAGTACTCGCACGGCGACTACCGGTGGGCCCGCCTGCCGGAGGAGCTGATGGCGCGGCCGGAGCTCGTCCTCTCCCAGGGGTACGCGCCGTGCATCGCGGCCTGCCTCGACCTGGAGGCGAAGTGCCGCGCGGCCGGATTCGAGGCGCGGACCCGGCGCGGCTGGATCATGGGGATGCTCGACCTCGCGCACTCCTGGCTGGAGGTCGTGGACGAGGACGGCGCGGTCAAGACCGTGGACCCGGCGTTCGTCCTGCTCGCGCGGCAGCACGCCGAGCGTCCGCACCCTGACATAGAGGCCGCGTTCACCGGATCCCTGCTCAACCGGCTGATGCCGACCCCGCACCGGGCCGACCAGCCGATCAACGGGCACACCTGCGGCGGAACGCGGCGGCGTCCGAAGCACACGACGCAGATCCAGGCCGCCGACGACCACACGGGAGGAGCTGACCGACGATGACCATCCTGGAGCACACGGCCGAGCTGGAGCAGGCGCTCGCTCGACTGGTCGCGATGTCAGAGCGCGACTACTACGACCCTTACACCCTCTTCGACTGGCCGGCGTCGCTACCGGACGACGCCTACTGGATGAGCCCCGAGCTGATGTCCGTGCACGGCACGAAGGTCGGCGCCCGGCTGACCGAGCCGCAGCTGCGGGCCCTGAGCAAGTGGGAGAGCATCAACTTCTACAGCCTGAACGTCGAGGGCATCAGGGAACTGATCACCGAGGTCATGATGCGGATCCACACCGCCGACTTCGCCGTCTCCTCCGAGTACCTGCACCGGATGATCGGCGAGGAGAACGAGCACATGTGGTTCTTCGCGAAGTTCTGCCTCGACTACGGCGGCAAGATCTACCCGGACAAGTCGCTGCGGCTGCCGGTCGCCGACCAGAGCCCCCTCGCGGCGCACTTCCTGGTCTTCGCGCGGCTGCTGCTGTTCGAGGAGATCGTCGACTACTTCAACAAGCCGATGGGCACCGACGATCGGCTGCACCCGACGATCCAGCGGATCAACGCGATCCACCACCAGGACGAGTCGCGGCACGTCGCGTTCGGCCGCCAGGTGGTCGCGCTGCTGCACCGCAGGCTGCGCGAGCAGGCGTCGGCCGAGGAGCTGGCCCAGCTGGAGACGTACCTCAAGCGGTATCTGCGCGCCTCGGTGGACGGCCTGGTGAACCCGGCCGCGTTCCGGGACGCCGGGATCCCGGACCCGTACCAGGCACGGACCGAGGTGCTCGCCGACGAGGCCTTCCACGAGGCTGAGCGCAAGATGCTCAAGCGCTCGATGGCCTTCCTGGTCTCCGAGGGCGTGTTCGCCGACGATCGGATGCCGCGCTCATGACCGACGCGACCACCGACGACGCCATGCGGATCATCACCGACTACCTGCTGGCCAAGCAGCCCGGGCTGACCGCGATCGATCCGGAGCTCGACCTGATCGAGAACCGGATCCTCGACTCGCTCGGCTTCGTCAACTTCCTGTACGTCCTCGAGGAGCAGACCGGCCGGGAGATCCGCATGGAGGACGTGACGACCGAGGACTTCCGCACCCTGACCGCGATCCGGAAGAGGTTCTTCGCGTGAGCACGAACACTGAGACGGCGCACACCCGGGACGGCCTGGCCACCATCGGCCCGCACCTGATCGAACTGCGCACGGCGCTGGACGAGCGCTTCACCGCGTGGGCCGCGCAGTGCGGCGCCGCGCCCTACCTCTACCCGCCGCTGATGCGGGTGGACGACCTGCGGCGGTTCGACTACTTCCAGAACTTCCCGCACCTGGCGATCCTCGGCGCGCCGCTGTCCGCCGACGCGCAGGCCGCGTACGCGAAGGGCGGCGACGAGGCCACGGCCGCGGTCCCGGCCGCCGACCTGGACCCGGCGGGCTACGCGCTGCCGTCCGCCGCCTGCTACAACGTCTACCTCGGGCTGAGCGGCCGTCAGCTGGCGGCGGCCGAACGGGTGACGACCGTGGCCACCTGCTTCCGCCGCGAGAAGGAGTACGACGGCCTGAACCGGCTGCTCGGCTTCACCATGCGGGAGATCGTCTGCGTCGGGACCCGGGACGAGGTGCTCGACCACCTCGGCGGCTTCAAGAAGCTGATCACCGGCTTCCTCGCCGACCTCGGCCTGCCGGTCGAGGTGCAGGCCGCCTCCGACCCCTTCTTCGACCCGAACGCCTCGCGCGCGGTCGTGGCGCAGCTCTTCCCGACCAAGGAGGAGTTCGTCTTCGACGGCTCGCTGGCCATCGGCTCGCTCAACTTCCACCGCAACTTCTTCGGCGAACGCTGCGAGATCGGCACGGCCGACGGACCGGCGTTCACCGGCTGCGTCGCGTTCGGCATCGAGCGCTGGATCAGTGCCCTGACCCGGCACTTCGGCGAGGGCCCGCTGGAGCTCGCCGACCGGGTCCGACCCTGAACACGAAAGAGGAGAACCCCATGAACGACACCGGCCGGAGCGTCCGCGTCACCACGCTGGGCGCCGCGACGGTGCTGCTGGAGTACGGCGGCCTCACCCTGCTCACCGACCCGGCGTTCGACCCCGCCGACACCGACTACACGCTCGGCCCGGTGCGGCTGCGCAAGACGGCGCCGACCGCGGGCACCCCGGACCAGCTCGGCCCGATCGACGCGGTGCTGCTCAGCCACGACCAGCACCCGGACAACCTCGACCGCGCCGGACGGCAGGTGCTGGCCGCGGCCGGACGCGTGCTGACCACGCCGGAAGCGGCCGGCCGGCTCGGCGGCGACGTCGAGGCGCTGGAGCCGTGGGAGAGCGCCGAGCTGTCCCGTCCGGCGGGCGAGCCGATCACCGTGACGGCGATCCCGGCGCGGCACGGACCGGTCGGCACCGAGCCGATGACCGGCACCGTCACCGGCTTCCTGCTCAGCGCCGACGGCCTGCCCAGCGTTTACGTGAGCGGCGACAACGTGGCGACCGAGTACGTGGACGAACTCGCCGAGCGCTTCGGCGGCGCCGACATCGCCGTGCTGCACCTCGGCGCCGCGCAGCTGGGGCCCTTCGGCCCGGCGCTGCTGTCGTGGACCGCCGAGCAGGGCGCCGAGGTGGCCGCCCGGCTCAAGGCGTCGCGCGTGGTCGCGGTGCACCACGAGGGCTGGGACCACTTCACCCAGGACCGGGCCGCGATCCTCGCGGCCTTCCAGGCGGCGGGCCAGGCCGACGTCCTCGTGGACGCCCGGCCCGGCACCGCAGTCACACTCCCCTAGCGCACAACCCTCAGGAGGGATACCTCAGCATGTTCACACCGTCACGCGCGGCCGCGGCCGCCGGCGCCACCGTTCTCCTGGTCGCCGGAGCCACGTTCGCGGTCGGCGCCGGGGCCGGCAAAGCCCAGGCCAGCACCACGGTCTCCGCGAACCGCTGCACGAACGACGTGGCCAGCGGCGTGCTGCTGGACGAGACCTCGCACGCGCTCTTCGCGGCCTGGGACGACCACGACGCGGCCGCGGCGGCCGACATCTACACGTCGGACGCCCACATGATCGCGCTCGACGGCACCTACCTCGTCGGCCAGTCGGCCATCGAGAGCTACTTCGCGGCCGGGTTCGCCGGACCGCTCGCCGGCACCACGCTGATCGGCAAGCCGCTGAGCATGCGCTGCCTGACGAACACGCAGGTCTCGGTGGACGGCCTCGGCGCGATCCTGCAGCCCGGGCAGACGTACACCGACCCGGCGCAGGCCCCGGTCGGCGAGCGCTTCGCGGTCTCCTGGGTCGGCGAGTACCAGAACGGCTGCTGGTACTTCTACGAGTTCCAGGCGACGTTCCAGCAGTCATGAGCGGATTGCTGGCGGGCAAGCGGCTCGTGATCTCGGGCGTCATCACGCAGAAGTCGATCGCGTACGCGGTCGCCCGCCAGGCCCAGCTGGAGGGCGCGCGGATCGTGCTCACCGGCTACGGGCGGCTGCCGCTGGTGGAGCGGGTGGCCAGGCGGCTGCCCGCTCCGCCGCCGGTGATCGAACTCGACGTCACCGACCGGGCGCACCTGGACCGGCTGCCGGACGCGGTCGGCGAGCACCTGGACGGGGTGGACGGCGTCGTGCACTCAATCGCCTTCGCGCCGCCGTCCTGCCTGGGCGGTTTCGCCGACGCGCCGTGGGAGGACGTGGCCACGGCGCTGCACGTGTCGGCGTACTCGTACAAGGCCCTGGCCACCGCGCTGCTGCCGCTCATGCCACGCGGCGGCGCGGTGGTCGGGCTCACCTTCGACTCGACGGTCGCCTGGCCCTCCTACGACTGGATGGGCGTGGCGAAGGCCGGTCTGGAGGCGACGAGCCGCTACCTGGCCCGGCACCTCGGGCCGTACGGGGTCCGCAGCAACCTGGTCGCGGCCGGGCCGCTGCGCACGACGGCGGGCCGGGCCATCCCGGGCCTCGCCGAGACGCAGGACGGCTGGGGAAAGGCGGCGCCGCTCGGCTGGGATCCGTACGACGCGGAACCGGCCGCCCGCACCTGCCTGGCGCTGCTGTCCGACTGGCTGCCCGCGACCACCGGCGAGGTGATCTTCGCCGACGGCGGATACCACGCGGTCGGCGGCACGGCCTGAGCGTTCACGAATCCACGGGAGGAGCACGGAAGGAGAAATGCGCACACTACTGGTCGACAACTACGACTCGTTCACCTACAACCTGTTCCACTACCTCAGCGAGGTGAACGACGCGGAGCCGACGGTCATCCGCAACGACGAGCCGGGCTGGAGCCTGGACGCGCTCGCCGGGTTCGACAACGTGCTGATCTCGCCGGGACCGGGCTCGCCGGACCGGCCGGGCGACTTCGGGGTCTGCGCCGAGATCATCGCCGCGGGCCGGCTGCCGCTGCTCGGCGTCTGCCTGGGGCACCAGGGGCTCGGCCACGCGTTCGGGGGGAAGATCGTGCGGGCCGCCGAGCCGCGGCACGGCCGGATGAGCGCGGTGACGCACACGGGGCGGGACCTGTTCGCGGGGCTGCCGTCGCCGTTCGAGGCGGTGCGCTACCACTCGCTGGTCGTGGAGAACCTGCCCGACGAACTCGAGGCGACGGCGTGGACGGCCGACGGGGTTCTCATGGGTCTGCGGCACCGGACCCGGCCGCTCTGGGGCGTGCAGTTCCACCCGGAGTCGATCTGCACCGAGTACGGCCACCTGCTACTGCGCAACTTCGCCGACCTGACGCGCCGCTGGCAGGCCGAGCACGGCCGCTCCCCCGCCGCGCCGCCCGTCTCAGTGCCCGCACTCCCCGCGCCACGGCAGACGACGCGGCGCTACGGCATCCGGATCGAGTCGGTGCGCACGCGCTGGCAGGACGAGGCCGTGTACGACGCACTGTTCCGCGGCCGGACCGGCGCGTTCTGGCTGGACAGCAGCCGCGCCGACGGGTCGCTGGGCCGCTACTCGGTGATGGGCGACGCGACCGGACCGCTGGCCCGCCGCGCGGTCGCGGACGTCGCCTCGGGCACGGTCGTGGTCAGCGACACGAAGGCGAGCGCGGACGAGCGCGTGGAATCAGGCTTCTTCGACTGGCTCGAGGCGGACCTGCGTGACACCGAGACGACCGCTCCGCTGCTGCCCGGCGGATTCGGCCTCGGCTGGATCGGCTATCTGGGCTACGAACTGAAGGCCGAGTGCGGCGGCAGCGCGGCGCATCCGTCCCCCGCGCCCGACGCGCAACTGGTCTTCGCGGACCGGGCCGTCGTCGTGGACCACCTCGCCCGCTGGACGCACCTGCTGACGCTGGTCCCCGAGGACGACGCGTGGATCGCGGACACGGTCGCGACGCTCCGATCGCTCGCGGGCACCCGGCTCGCACCGCCGAAGCCGACCGCGTCCGACACCGAGATCCAGCTGCGGCACGACCGCGAGTCGTACCTCAAGCTGATCCAGGAGTGCCAGAGCGAGATCAACGCGGGCGAGACGTACGAGGTCTGCCTCACCAACATGATCACCGTGCCGGGCGAATTCGACCCCTGGGACTCCTACCGTCGGCTGCGGCGGATCAGCCCGGCGCCGTTCGCGGCGTTCCTCGAGTTCGGCGACGTCAGCGTGCTGTCGACGTCCCCGGAGCGCTTCCTGCGGATCGACCGGAACGGCGTGGCCGAGTCCAAGCCGATCAAGGGGACCCGGCCGCGCGGCATCGACGAGGACGACGACAAGGCGCTCGCGGCGGACCTGCGCGGCAGCGAGAAGGACCGCTCCGAGAACCTGATGATCGTGGACCTCGTGCGCAACGACCTGGGACGGCACGCGCGCGTCGGGTCGGTGCGGGTGCCGCGGATCTTCGACGTGGAGAGCTACGCCACCGTGCACCAGCTGGTGAGCACGGTCAGCGCGCGGCTGCGGCCGGAGTCCTCGCCGGTCCGCTGCGTGCAGGCGGCGTTCCCGGGCGGCTCGATGACCGGGGCCCCGAAGCGGCGCACGATGGAGATCATCGACCGGCTGGAACTCGGCGCGCGCGGGGTCTACTCGGGCGCGATCGGCTACTTCTCGCTGACCGGCGCGGTCGATCTCAGCATCGTGATCCGCACGGCGGTCATGGGGCCGAATCAGCTCACGTACGGAGTCGGCGGCGCGATCGTGGCGCTGTCGGACCCCTACGACGAGTTCGAGGAGACCGGGGTGAAGGCGGCGCCGCTGCTGAAGCTGGTCGGCGGCAAGTTCCCGGACGCCAAGTGAGCCCGTCCAGGACGGTGCCGCGGATCTGCCCGCTGTGCGAGGCGACGTGCGGCCTGCTCGTCACGCTCGACGAGGATTCTGGCCGGGCCACGAGCGTGCGCGGCAACCCGGACGACGTGTTCAGCCGCGGCTACATCTGTCCGAAGGGCGCGGCGTTCGGCGAGTTCGACGCCGACCCGGCCCGGCTGACCGCGCCGCTGGTCAGGCGGGCCGACGGGCGCTTCGAGGAGGTCGGCTGGCCCGAGGCCTTCGACGTGGTGCGCGACGGGATCCGGGGCGTCATCGAGCGCACCGGCCGCGAGTCGCTGGCACTGTACATGGGCAATCCGGTCATCCACACGCTCGCCCTGCCGCTGTACATGTTCGCGCTGCGGGAACGCCTCGGGACCCGGCACGTCTACTCCTCGGCGTCGCTGGACACGATGCCCAAGTCAGTGGTCTGCGGCCTGCTGTACGGCGATCCGCTGGCGGTCCCGCTGCCCGACATCGACCGCACCGCCCTGCTCGTGATCCTCGGCGGCAACCCGATGGAGTCCAACGGCAGCCTGTGGACGGCCCCCGACCTGCCCGGCAGATTCAGCGCACTCCGCGCACGCGGCGGCCGCCTGGTCGTCGTCGACCCGCGCCGGACCCGCACCGCACGGCGCGCCGACCAGCACATCCCGGTGCGGCCGGGCACGGACGCGTTGCTGCTGGCCGCCATCGTGCAGACGCTGTTCGCCGAGGGGCTGGCGACCGACCCGGGCCCGCACTTCGACGGACTGGCCGAGGTCGAGAAGCTGGCCGCCGCGTTCACGCCCGAGCGCGTGGCCGCAGCGTGCCGCATCGCCCCGGAAGTCATCCGCACCCTGGCACGCGACCTGGCAGCAGCCCCAGCCGCCGCCGTATACGGACGCCTAGGCACGTGCACGACAGCTTTCGGCGCGCTGACCAGCTGGCTCATCGAGATCGTCAACATCCTGACCGGGAATCTCGATCGCCCCGGCGGCACGCTCTTCGGCCAAGCCCCGCACGCCCTGCGCCGCACGCCCGGACCTTTCACCGTAGGACGCTGGAGTTCGCGAGTCAGTGGCCTGCCAGAGATGCTGGGTGAACTCCCCACCGCCGTCCTGTCCGAAGAGATCGAGACGCCCGGCGACGGCCAGATCAGGGGCCTCATCTGCGTCGCGGGCAACATCGTCCTGGCCGCCCCCAACGGCGATCGCCTCGACGAACTCCTCCCGCGCCTCGACTTCTTCGTCAGCGTCGACCCTTATCTCACCGAGACCTCGCGGCACGCCTCAGTCATCCTCCCGCCCCCGAGGCCACTCGAATCACCCCACTACGACGTCGTGCTCGGCAGCCGCGCGATCCGTCGCACGGCACGCTTCAGCCCCCCGGCCAGGCCGCTAGCCCCCGGCCAACCCTCCGAGGGCGAAATCCTCGCGCGCATCGCCCTGGCCGCATCCGGCGACGACGTACACGGCGACCCCGAGCAGATCGACGAAGCGCTCATCGACGGAATGCTGCGCGCCATCAAGCGTCCCGAACTGAAGGCCGCCCTCACCGGGACCGACGCACTGGAACGCCGACTCGACCTCATGCTGCGCCTGGGCCCGTTCCGGCTCAAGCTCGACGACCTGCGTACGAACCCTGACGGCATCGACTTCGGCCCGCTCGAACCCCGCCTGGACGCCATCCTCGCCGCGGGACCCGGCCGCGTCCGCCTCTGCCCGCCGGAGATCGTCGCAGACCTGCCGCGCCTCGACGCACTCGCCGACCAGGCCGGCGACGGATTCCTGCTCATCGCGCGCCGCCAACTCCGCTCGCTCAACAGCTGGTCACACGGCATCCGGGCGCTCGCGGGCGGCTCGACGCGCTGCGTGGCCGAGCTGAACTCCGCCGACGCCGAGCGGCTCGGGATCGGTGCCGGGGACGACGTCGTCATCCGCGGCCGGCACGGCTCCGTCACCCTGCCGGCCGCCCCGACCGACGATCTGATGCCCGGAGTCGTCAGCCTTCCGTACGGCTGGGGCCACGGTCGCGGCGGCACGCGGATGGGCGCGGCGGCGGCCGACCCCGGCGTGAGCGTCAATACCCTGACCGACGACGCCGTGCGCGACCCGGTGTCCGGGGTGGCGGTGTTCAACGGCGTCCCGGTCGACGTCGAGAAATCCGCGAGAGGAGCGGCAGATGGGTGACGGCACGTACGACGCCACACTGGATGCGGGCTGGTGCGTCGGGCCGGTGATCAACGGCGGCTACCTGCTGACAGCCGGTGTCAGAGCCCTAAGCCAGGATCTCGGGCCGAAGGGATTCCCGGACCCGGTCTCGGTCAGCGGGCACTTCCTCTCCGGCGCACGACCCGGTGCCGTGACCACTCACGTGGACGTACTGCGCACCGGCCAAGCGCTGGCCTTCGCCTCGGCCAAGGTATGCCAGGCGAGCACCGAACGACTGCGCATCACGGCGGCGATGGGCGACCTGGCCACGATGGAAGGGGAGGCACGCACCCTCGCCAAACCTCCGGTGCTCCCGCCCCCGGACCGCTGCTTCGGCAACGAGGACACCCCTGACGACGTGCTGAAACAGATACCGATGCTGCAACAGTTCGACCTGCGGATGGACCCGGCGACGACCGGCTTCGCGATCGGCCGACCCACCGGCCGCGGCCGCATCCAGGGCTGGCTGCGCCTCCCCGACGACATTCCACTGAGCACCCTGATATTGCCCCTCGCCGCGGACGTGCTCCCCCCGGCGACGCTCGACCTCGGCATCCCCGGCTGGAGCCGGACCGTGGAGATGACCGTGCAGATCCGGCAGGTCCCCGAGCCCGGCTGGCTGCGCGTCGTGCACGCCGCAAGACTGGTGGCGCACGGCTACGTCGAAGAGGACGCGGAGGTCTGGGACAGCGCGGACCGCCTCGTCGCCCAATCCCGGCAGCTCGCCCGGCTCGCACCGACCCGGGGCGCCAAGTGACCGACGACGCCGCTCTCCTCGGCAACCTGGCGATGATCGGGTACGGCCACTTCACCACGCTGCGCTGCGTCCACGGCCGGATCAAAGGACTGAATCGGCACCTCGACCGGTTGACCGGCGACGCGATGGCCGTGTTCGGCGCCCCGGTGGACCGCGACCAAATAAGAGCACTCATCAAGACGGCGGCCGACGGCGCGGATGACATCGTCATCAGGGTGACGATCGTCGACCCGGGACTCGAACTCGCCCGCCCCGGCGCCCCCGCCCGGCCGCGCCCGCTGGTGACCACGCGCCCGGCCCCCGCGGCCCCGCCGCCCCCGCTGCGCGCGCTGCCGGTGGACCGGGCCCGCAGCGTGCCGACCGTGAAGCACACCGGCTTGTTCGAGGTCGTACACGCTCGCCGCGAGGCCCAGCTGCACGGGTACGACGACGCCGTGTTCGCGCCGTCCGGCTGGGTCTGCGAGGGCACCACGTGGTCGCTCGGCTTCTGGCAGGACGGCCGGATAGTCTGGCCCACCGGACCCGCGCTGCCCGGCATCACGGCCGCGCTGCTCGACGAGGCCTGCCCGAGCGAGGCGCGCTGGATCAAGGCCGGCGGACTGGCCGAATACGAGGCGGCGTTCGCGGCCAACTGCGTCGGCGGGATCCGGCCGATCGCCGCCATCGGCAGGACGGAATTCGACCCGGAGCACCCCGCGATCGACGCATTGCGCAGGACGTACGAAGGCCTCCCGGACGATAGGGCGTAGGTCCTATGTCTGAATACCCTGATGATCTGCCAATCTCAAGGATCATAGGTGCTGCTTCGGGAGAAACGCGGATGTTCTGGACCGTACCCGGCCGCGCCCGGCCGTCGATCGTCGAGGTCTGGGCACCGGCGCGGATCCACGTGACGGCCATCGCCGGGGCCGGCGGACGGCTGGACGGCGGCGTCGGTCTCGCCGTCGACGCCCCGGCCGTGCGGCTGGCCATCGAGGACGCCGAGCGCTTCGGCTGCGCGGGCGCCGCGGACCCGGACGAGGCGGAACTGGTCGCGGTCGAGGTGAAGGAGGCGGCGGCCGCACTCGGCCTGCCCGACGCCGTCCACGTGCGGGTCCGCTCGGTGATCCCGGCCGGACGCGGACTCGGCGCGCACACCCAACTGCGCCTCGCCGTCCGCAGCGCCCTGGCCGAACTCAACGGCCGCCGCCCCGCCGCGGACCCGGGCCCCGGCGGCACCGGGATCGGCGCGCAGCTGTTCCGGCACGGCGGGATCGTGGTCACCGGCGGCCGGCGCGGACCCGGCCGCGGCGCCGAGGAGTGCTCCCCGCCGCCCACCCTGTACGCGGGCCGCCCGCCCGACCACTGGCGGCTCGTGCTGGCCGTGCCGAGGCTGCCCGCCGCCGAACCGCCCGCCGCGTGCCCCGGCGGCAACCGGATCCCGGCCGCGGAATTGCACGAGATCAGCCACCTCGTCCTGATGACGCTGCTGCCCGCGCTCGCCGACGGGGACCTGCCCGCGTTCGGCGCCACCCTGACCCGGCTGCAGGAACTCGGCCGCACCCGCCGCCACTGGGCCCGCCCGGCACTGCGCGGCCGACGGGCCGTGCTGGACGCGCTGACCGGCGCCGGTGCCGCGGGCGGGGGCCTGAGCCGTACCGGACCCGCGCTCTACGCCGTGTACGACGCGGCGCGGACCGACGGCGCCGACCTGCTCGCCCGCACCCGCGCACGCTGCGCCCGGCTCGGCGTGGAACTGGAATCGCTGGGCACCGCGGCCTTCGCCGGCCCGGCCCGGGTGGACCTGCCGCTCGGCGCGGGATCCCCGGACCCTCCGTGAGCACCGGCCCCGCCGGGCACCTGGGCGTTCAGCCGCCCCAGCAGTCTGATATCCAGTATACTTCCCGAACAATTACGGCTACATCACAGATCCCCGGATCGCGATCATGGACGAATCAGCGGCGTTACGATGACGATGCTGGCCAGCGCGGCGCCCGGGTCACCCGGGGTTCGGCGTCGCCGGACAGCGCGTCAGCAGCAGGGAACGACACAGCCGCCGTCGCCCCGTTCGGGCCTCTTGTCCGCCGTCCAGCGAATGCTCGAAAGGCCGAAGGCAGCGGCCGTGTCTCCCCGAACCCGAGCAAGGAGTACCAGATGACGGAGTGGCCCTCCAGCCGCCTCGCACAGCGCCTGAACCACCTGTTCGCCACGGTGCACCCGCTCGGCCGGGGCCCGTACACGAACGAGGAGGTCGCCTCGGCGCTGCGCGCCCAGGGCGGGGACATCTCCAAGCAGTACATCGCCTACCTGCGCAAGGGCGAGCGGGAGAACCCGCGGATGCACCATCTGGAGGCGCTGGCCCGTTTCTTCGGCGTACACGCGGCCTATTTCTTCGACGACGAGATAGCCGACCGCACCGACGCCCGCCTGGACCAACTCCGCATCCTCCGCGACGCCGGCATGACCGAAGACACCCTCCGCGCCCTGGACACCGCCGGCGTGAGCCGCATAGCCCTCCGCGCCGTAGGCCTCTCCCCCCTGGGCCTCAACTTCGCCGAGGAGGTCATCGACCGCCTCCGCGAAATGGAGGGCCTCCCCAAACAACAGGAACCCGCCGAGGAGCCCTGACCCACCAACCCCCCCGACGCAACCCGTCCACGGATCGATTGAATCGTCTCAATCGGGCAGAATGGGAGCGGTGGGGCGAAAGTGACCACAGTGGTGAGGCCGCAAGGTAGTGAGGCGGCGGAAAGGCGGCCCAGCCGACGTATGTGTCGCTCCGCGCCCCGTGTTTCCGCTCGCCCACCCTCCCACCCGTTGCGTTGAGTGGGCGCGCTGCGGGTTCAAGCGAAAATCTGCCGGGTGGCTGCTTCAGTGGTCTGTCAGACTTCTGGCTCGGGGAGGGTCCGGGGCAGGGCGAAGCGGGCCATGACGTCGGGGGTGAAGCTGGTGATGGCCGCGATGTGGTCGTGGTCATCGGCGGGTGTGATGACCAGGAGGCAGTAGGCGCGGTGGAGGGCGGCGTGCGGGTCTGCGAGGTAGAGGGCGATGGCGGGTTGGCCGTTGGCGCGGGTGGGCACGGCGCGATAGCTGTGGCCGGGGCGGAAGGTGACGGCGGCGTAGAGGCGGCGGGCGGTTTCGATGCCGCGGTATTCCAGCATGGCCGGGGGCATGGAGATTTTCACATCGGCGACGAGCAGGTTGATCAGGGCGTCGAGGTCGGCGCGTTCCAGGGCGTCGGTGAGTCGGGCGACGATTCGTTGTTCGGCGGCGGTGTCGGGATGAGGCGTGGGCTTGCGTCCGTCGGTTAGGTGGGTGTCGACGGTGGCGCGGGCTCGTTTGAGCGCGCTCTGCACGGATTCCTGGGTGGTGTCGAGAATCTGCGCTGCTTCGGCGGCGTGGTAGCCGAGGACGTCGCGTAGCACGAGTGCGGCGCGTTGGCGTGGCGGCAGCAGTTGCAGGGCGGTGATGAAGGCCAGTGAGATGGCCTCGGTGCTCTCGTAGCGGGCTTCCGGTCCCGGACGCTGGTCGACGAGGTGGTCCAGCAGGACGTCGGGGTAGGGCTCCAGCCAGGGCGGGGCGTCGCCGGCACCGGTGGGTTCGGGCAGAGCGGCCTCGGGAAGCGTGGCGGCGGTGCGGGGACGTCGGCTGTCGGCACGCAGCATGCTGAGGCACCGATTGGTCGCGATCTTGTAGAGCCACGTCCGGAGCGACGACCGTTCGCCGAACTCGCCGAGGCTACGCCAGGCGGACACGAGGGTCTCCTGGAGCGCGTCCTCGGCGTCCTGCAGGGATCCCAGGATGCGATAGCAGTGCACTTGCAACTCGCGCGAGTGGACCTGGACCAGGTCTCGGAACGCGTCGTGATCGCCTGACCGAGCCCGAGCGATCAGGTCTGCCGTGTCCATCTCCATCGGTACGCATCCTCGCATCTCTTCCTCCCACGCCTATCAGTACTGACGCCGCCGGACCCGCGAATTGGGCGGTGCCCGCGCGCCCAATTCGTAGCCGCGTCGGTGTCTACCCGGTTGGAGGCGGTCCCCGATCCGGGGCACGCCGCGGACACCGGGAGGATCGAGATGGGAAAGATCGTGGTCAGCCAGAACGTCACGCTCGACGGCGTCGTCGAGGACCCGAGCGGCGAGGGAGGGTTCAAGCACGGCGGCTGGTTCGTTCAGTTCATGGGCCAGGACTGGGAGGCGTGGGCGGAGCTCGAACTGGCCGAGGCGCAGGGTGCCGACGCGCTGCTGATGGGCCGACGGAGCGACGAGTACTTCGGCGCGCGGTCGACGACGATGAGCGGCGACTGGCTGGACAGCCTGAACCGCCTGCCCAAGTACGTCGTGTCGGCGACGCTGCGGGAACCCAGGTGGGCGAACGTGACCATCCTGGCGGGCGAGGTCGTCAGCGAGGTCACCAAGCTCAAGGAACAGATACAGGGCGAGATCGTCGTGTACGCCAGCCGCCCGCTCGTGCACACGCTGATGGAACACGACCTGGTCGACGAGCTGCGCCTGACCGTCTTCCCGGTCACGGTCGGCGCGGGCCAGCGCCTGTTCGGTGAGACCAGCGACAAACGCCCCCTGCGCCTGATCCACGCGAAGACCGTCGGCAACGGCCTCGCCCACCTGACCTACGAGCGCGCCCGCGAGCTCTAGACAGTAGGCGATGATCAAGATCGGCGCGGCTCCGAGGAGTCGCGCCGATTCACGTCACTCCGGCTACGACCCGACGTCACGCGCACTGAAGCAGATTTTTGCTTGAAACCGCAGCACGTTTGCCGGACGCAACGGGTGGGAGGGTGGGCAAGCGCAGACACGCGACGCGAAGCGACGCACCCGCAAGCCGACCCACGAACACCACGCGACATCACGCGTACCGAAGCAGAATTCTGCTTGAGACCGCAGCGCGACCGCCGAACGCGACTCGTGGGAGGGTGGGCAAGTGGAAACATGCGGTGCGCGGCGTCGTAACCGTCGCCTGACCGGCCGAATTCGGGGCCTGAGCTGCGGCGAATCCACGGTCTGACCGGGGCTGAATCCGTGTTCTGATGAGGACTGGGCCACGGTCGGGTGCCCGGCAGACAACTGGTGTGTAAAACATGTCAGCGGCGGGGCTACATCAGTTGACTGCGCTGATCCGACCCGGGTAGTCTGAAGGCTCTCCCACTGTCAGTGAACGGTCCGCACCTGGCCGTAGACCACGCACCGTGCACCGCAGTCCCGTTTCCCACCGTCACGCCCGCTGAGCTGAGCCGGCGCGCGGGTCCACCATGCCCGCGCACGGCTCTGATCAAGGAGAGCACGTGGACATCCACCACCGGAGTCTCACCGCACGTGAGACGACCCTCTTGGAGCTGGTGGCGGGCGGTCTGACCAACCGGCAGATCGCCCGGCGCCTGCAGATCTCCGAGAAGACCGTCAAGAACCACCTCAGCGCCATCTTCCCCAAGATAGGAGCCACCGCCCGCACTCAGGCCGCCGTGTACGCGATCGGCCAGACCACCGCCGTCGCCGAGGCACCCGAACGTCCGAGCCGGCCGGCCACCGAGGAGAATCTGACGCCACGCGAGTGGTCCGTGCTGGACCTGGTCGCGCACGGGCTGACCAACCGGCAGATCGCCCGCCGTCTGGAGATCTCCGAGAAGACAGTGAAAAACCATCTCAGCGCCATCTTTCCGAAGATCGGCGCCACCCACCGCACCCAGGCTGCCGTGTACGCCGTGGGCCGCGCCCGCGGGAGAGGCGCGGCACTCGGGGGAAGCCCTGTGCCGTCGATGGGCCAGTAGATACGGACATCGACTTCGGTGGAGGGCCGCGCCTACAGATGTGGGAGCGCGGCCATCCATTGCGTGGGGATGGAGGGCCGCGCCTACAGACGTGGGAGCGCGGCCATCCATTGCGTGGGGATGGAGGGCCGCGCCTACGGGGGGCGGCCCTCCATCCTTTTCGGGCTCGGGCTTTGGCCTTCAAGGCATGCGGACCACCTGGGCCGAGTATCCCAGACCACTGCCGAAGCCCATCGTGAGGCAGAGGGCGCCGGGCTGGATGCGGCCGGTGCCGATGAGGTGTTCGGCGGCCATGGGGATGGATGCGGCGGAGGTGTTGCCCTCGTCGCAGACGGTGCGCGCGACGACGGTGTCGGGGCGCAGGCTCAGTTGGTCGGCCACGGCGTCGATGATGCGGGCGTTGGCCTGGTGCGGGATGAAGGCGTCCAGGTCGGCGATGGAGACTCCGGCGGCGGACATTGCTCGGCGGGCTACTCCGGCCAACGAGCCGATGGCCCAGCGGAAGACCTTCGGGCCCTGCATCTCCAGGTACGGCCAGGGGGCGGACTCGTTTGTGCCGGATGCGCGCAGTTCGGCGAAGGAGCGGGATTGGCGGATGGCGTCCAGGCTGCCGGCGGAGGTGTCGGTGCCCCAGACCACGGGGCCGATGCCGGGTTCCGGGGCCGGGCCGAGGACCGCGGCACCTGCGCCGTCGCCGAAGATGAAGGCGGTGGAGCGGTCGTGGGGGTCGACGATGTCGGTCATCTTCTCGGCGCCGACCACGACGACGTATTTGGCGTCGCCGACCGAGATCATGTTGTTGGCCAGGGCGAGCGCGTGCGAGAAGCCGGCGCACGCGGCTCCGGTGTCGAAAGCTCCCGCCGTGGTCGCGCCCATCTGGGACGCGCAGACGGCGGCGGCGGGCGGGGCCTGGTACAGGTACGACATCGAGGCGAGCACGACGCAGGACACCTCGTCCGGGCGTACTCCGGCGGCGCTCAGGGCCTTGCTGCCGGCCCGCGCGGCCATCTCCGGGACGTTCTCGCCGTCCGCGAAACGACGGGTCCTGATGCCGGAGCGGGTCCGGATCCACTCGTCGCTGGAGTCGATGTTGCCGCAGATCTCCTCGTTGCCCACGATCCGGTTCGGCCGGTGCGCGCCGAAACTCAGGATCCTGGCGTGTCCGCGGGTACGGCTACGAATAGCACTCACTTTCATCTCTTCTCCCCGTCTTCACATCCAGAGCCGCAAGAACCTGGGTCGGGGCCGTCCAGCGCCAGCGCGGCGGTTCGGGACGGTCCTGGCAGAACGCCAGCGCCAACGTGCCGGTCAGGCTCGGCCACAGCGCCAGTTCGCGACCGCCGGGCCGGTCGAGCCGGACGCCGAAGCCGCGGCGGCCCGACGTCGAAATCCTGACCCGGTAGTCGCGCAGCACCGGGGTGGCCCCGCGGTGCGCCTTGAACGCCGCTTCTTTGCAGGCGAAGAGCAGTGTCGCCTCGGCGCCGGGCCGGGCGGAGCGGATCGGGACCACGTCGTCGGGGCCGGCCACCTTCAGCCGCACCACGTCGTTGCGCGGGTCGATCGTCTCGCCGTCCACGCCGAGGGTGGTGCCGCCGCGGGACACGGCGCAGATGGAGACGTCGCCGGTGTGCGCGAGCGAGACCGAGACGGCGACCGAGCCGCTGCGGACGATCGCCTCGGGGGCTCCGTCCGGGGCGGGCAGGATCTGCACGTCGGCCGGATGCTCGTCGCGTCCGGTGAACCAGCCGATCGCCGCCTTGGCGGTCAGCCGGGTGCGCACCCATTCGCGGCGGCGCGCGCCCGTCAGTTCCGCGGCGCACTTACGTTCGTGCGGGCCGAGCAGCCGTTCGGGCGCGCCGACCCGGCGCCAGTCGCAGAGCACGACCAGGGCCGGAGTCGCGGCGGTCGTCATCCGATGCCCCGGAGCGCGTGCACGAAGCCCGCGAGGTCGTCGACGGTGCGCTCGCCGGCCTTGTCGGCGAAGCCCGCGACGAGCCGGACGACCGACTCGTAGGCCTCGGTGTGGTCGTATCCGTTGTCGTCGGCGACCCGGAGCGACCAGCGCCAGTAGCCCTTCATCGTCTCGGCCAGCGGCATCCGGAAGCTCGCGATCACGTCCTTGATCTCGGGCACGGCGGCCGCCCCGTCGCGGGCCACGTACGCGCCGACCAGGTTGGAGTAGAAGGCGAAGTGGCGGGCCTCGTCGCGGGCGAGGAGGGTCAGCAGTTCCTTGAGGAGCGGTTCGGTGACCACCTCGCGGAAGCGCTGGTAGAAGAGCTGCGTCGCCTTCTCCTGGACCAGGGTGTAGGTGAAGGACTGGACCGGGTGCGCGTAGGGGATGGTGAAGACCTTGCGGCCCTCGGCGGCCAGGTCGGCGAGCAGTTCCTCGCCGGTGGCCAGGCCCGCGTCGATCTGATACCTCGTCAGGGTGGAGGCATGGCGCTCCTCGTCGTGGGCCCAGGCGACCAGGAAGCGGAAGTACTCGCGGTTGAAGCCGAAGCGCTCCAACTCGATCTCCGCGCCCGCGACCGGGAACATGTTGAGGAAGTTGGTGATGTAGCCGGGGATGTGGTCCTCGATGTACGTGATGAAACGTACGGCGGACCGGTCCGCGTCGGTGAGCCGCTCGGGGCGCAGGGAGGACCAGTCGAGGTCTTCCGTCGTCCACTGGGCCCGGCCGCCGCGGAGTACAGCCTGGTCGACGAGGTCGTGCATCTGGCCGACCGGGAGGATTTCCTCGACGCGGGTTCGGGCGAGGTCCTGGACCGTCACGTCGCGCCGCCCAACCGACCCATCCGGCTCTTGTCGGCGGTCAGCGCGTAGTGCTTCGTGGTGTAGCCCCAGCCCGCGTTCGCCGTGCGCAGGTACCGCTCCAGCGGCTCGCTGTAGCCGGGCGCCAGCTTCTCGATCACGTCGCGGTTGGCGATCGCGCGCCGCTCCCACTCCTCGATCGTGCGGTGGTAGTCGGCGGTCAGGTCGTCCAGCGAGAGCAGGCCGAAGCCGGCGGACTCGACCGCGGCCACCAGCACCGAGACCGGGACCATGTCGGCGAACCCGAAGATGCCCTCGGTCACGTGCTTGGTGCCCGGCCGGTTGACGTACTCGTCGTAGACCTCGGCGCTGCGGAAGCAGCTCTCCGAGAGGTACAGCCGACCCCGCCGGTCCAGCAGCTGGTAGGCCTTGCGCAGCACCGCGACCCGGTCCGGCATGTGGATGATCGAGCCCAGCATGGTGACGGCGTCGTAGCGGCCGTCCACCGGCACGCTCGAGAACCCGCCGACCACGATCCGGACCCGCTCGGCCACGCCCAGCTCGGCCGCCTTGGCCTTGATGTAGTCGGCCTGCGACTGCGCCGGGGTCACGCCGGTGACCTCGCACTCGTACTCGCTCGCCATGAACAGCGTGAGACTCCCCCAGCCGCAGCCGACGTCGAGCAGCCGCTCGCCGCCGGTGACGCCGAGCCGCTCGGCGACGAAGTGCAGCTTCGCCGTCTGCGCGTCCTCCAGCGACAGGTCGGGCTCCGGGTAAAGGCCCGAGCTGTACTTCAGCCGGGTGTCCAGGAAGGCCGCGAAGACCTCCGGCGGGGTGTCGTCGTAGTGCTTGTTGGTGGCCGACCGCGCGCCCTCGACCTCGGACCGCGAGGGTTCGACGGCGGTGTGCACGGCGCTCACCGGCTCGCCGCGCCCTGGCCGAGCACCAGGCCCACGAGCTCGTCGAGGGTACGCACCTTGAAGATGTCCTCGTCGTCGAATTCGAGGTCGAAGTCGCGCTCGGCGCGGGCCACGATGCGCATCAGCCGCACCGAGTCGGCGCCCGGCAACTGCTTGAGCACGGCGTCGCCGGGGATGTCGGCGGCGTCGATCTTCAGCTCGGCGGCGGCCATCTCGCGCAGCCGGTCGGCGACGGCGGTCGCGTCCAGGGCGGCCGGGGAACCATCAGTCGTCGTCATGTCCTCATCCCATCTGGTGGTCGAAGTAGTGCCCGATCCTGGCGTGGTCCGCGGGGTCGAGGCCCATGTGCTCCGTCGCCTGCTCCGAGCGGATCGGCTGGTAGGTCGCGCTGGACATCAGCACCACCCGGTCGTCGGCGGCCAGCACGTCGGCCTCGGTGCGCAGGATCCCGTCGCCGACCCCGACGATCGAGGCCACGGCCCGGTACGGCAGGCCGACCAGCAGCGGCTCCAGGAACTTCGTGCGCAGCGTGACGGAGAAGGCCAGCAGCCCGTGGTCCAGCGCGATCAGGTCGCCCATCAGCTCGTCCACGAGCACGCTCACAATGCCGCCGTGCACCACGCCGGGGTACGAGGCGTAGTCCTCGGTGAACACGATGTCGGAGGCGAGCCGGCCGTCCTCGAGCCGGATCATCTTCAGCGCGAGCCCGACCTTGTTGCGCGGCGAGCAGCCGAAGCAGTGGAACCGGGGCTCGTCCAGCCAGGGCAGCTTGACCGGAGTCTCACTCGCGACATCGGTCATGACTGCGCGGCCAGCGTGTCGGCGAGCGCGAAGCGGATGTCGCGCAGGGTCTTGATGTCCCGGCCGCAGATCTCGCCGAGGGTGCTGAGCAGCTGGGCGCGCACGCGCTCCCACTCGCTGCCGTCGTCCACCCGGCCGAACTGCTCGAAGACCTCGTCGATGGTGACCTGTCCGGCCAGTTCCGGCAGGTCGCCCTTGAACCGGCTGACCGGGTGCTGGTAGCGGGTCTCCGGGTCGGCCAGGTAGATGTAGAAGGTCTCCAGCACGGAGGCGAGCTCCTCGGGGCGCTCGGTCGTGCGGCGCACCGTGTAGTGGATGAACTCGCGGGCGTGCCGGGCCTCGTCCCCGCTGGCCTTGCGCATCAGCAGGTTGATCACCGGCTCCCGGGTCTCCTTGGCCACGCACTTGTACATGTGGTTGGTGACGATCTCGGAGATGATGTTCGTCGCCAGCGTGGCCGCGGGGGTGATGCCGGGCGGGTACGGCGCGCGCATCGCGTTGATCTGCTCGTAGCCGACGTCCTCGCCGGCCAGCCGCAGCCACTTCTTGAACGCGAGGTGGTGCTGCAGCTCCTGGTAGCCCCACAGGCACACGAACGCGGAGAAGTCGTAGTCGTCCACGAACTCGTTGAAGAAGCCGTGCTGCGCCGCGATCGAGTTGGACTCGCCCATCACCGCGCCCTTGGCGAACGCGATGTCCTCCGGCCGGACCAGGTCGGGGCGGAAGTCGTCCCAGGGGATCTCCTTGAGCTCCCAGGAGGCGTCCTGGTAGACCGGGAACACGTCGTAGCTGTGCAGCGGTTCCGCCTCGAGGTCCCGCGCCTTGTCGAGCTTCGCCTGCGTCGTCATGCCGTCGCTCCTCGGAGTTCGGAGACGCGCTGCCGGGTGAGCGCGCGCTGCCACTTGCCGCTCGTGGTGCGGGTCAGCCAGCTGGGCTTGACCACGTGCACCCGCACGTCGGAGAAGTCGAGCTCGGCCTCCACCCGGCGGGCGACCTCGGCGGCGAGGTCGGCGCCCGAGACCCGGCGGCCGTCCGACTCGACGACCACGGTGACGAACTCGGCGCCCTGCCCGTCGCCGTCGGAGAACGCCACGCAGCGGTTCCGGTACACGCCGGGCACCTGGCGGCCGACCTCCTCGATGTCCTCGGGGTAGTAGTTCTGGCCGCGCACCACGACCATGTCCTTGATCCGGCCGGTGATGTAGTGCTCGCCGTAGCGGCGGAACCCGGCGTCCCCGGTGCGGAACCAGGGCCCGTCGAACGCCGCCGCGGTGGCCGCCGCGTCGCCGAGATAACCCGTCGTCACGGCCGGGCCGCAGATCTGGATCTCGCCGATCTCGTCGTCGCCGCAGACGTGGCCGTCCTCGGCGACGATGCGCATCTGGATGCCGTGCACCGGGAAGCCGACGGAGACGACCTCCTTCGCGGTGTGCGCGCCGGGCGCCACGTCCACGACCCGGCCGCCCGCGGCGAGCGTGCCGCGGTCCACGGACAGCACCCGGGTCGGGCTGAGCGGCACCGGGAAGCTGATCGCGAGGGTGGCCTCGGCCATGCCGTACACCGGGTACATCACGCCCTCGCGCAGGCCGGCCGGGGCCAGCTCGCCCGCGAACCGGCGGGTGGTCTCGGCGCGCACCGGCTCGGCGCCGTTGAACGCGAGCCGCCACGGCGAGAGGTCGAGCTTGGCGACGAACTCCGGCGTGCAGCTGTCGAGCAGCTGGTCGTAGAAGAAGTTCGGCCCGGTGATCGCGGTGCCGCCGTTCTCGGAGAAGTAGCGCAGCAGCTCGTGCGGACGGCGCAGCGCGGCGCCGGGCGGGAAGATGTGCACGTCGGCGCCGTTGAGCAGGTGCGAGTAGAGCCCGACCAGGCCCATGTCGTGGAACGTCGGCACCCACTGCATGAACACGTCGTCCGGGGTGAACTGGCCGGACACCACGATCGCCTCGAGACCGGCGGCCATCGTGTCCTGATTCAGCATCACGCCCTTGGGCGCACTGGTGCTGCCGGAGGTGAACTGGACCACCGAGAGCGCCTTGGGGTCGATCGACGGCAGCTTGCGCGGGTCGCCGGAGACCCCGACGCCCGGGTCCACGATGGTGAGCGAGGGTCGCAGTTCCTTGAGCAGCTTCGCCAGTTCGCCGAAGGAGTCGTCGGCCACGATGTGCCGGATCCCGCCCGCGTCGATCATGCGCGTGAGGCGGCGCGCGGCGCCCGGCAGGTCGGCGAAGCCCATCGGCACCGGCAGCACGCTGCAGGCCGCGCCCGCGCGCTGCACGCCGAAGAACACGGACAGGAACACCGGCCGGGTCGGCAGCAGCAGGCCGACCAGATCGCCCGGACCGACCCCGAGTTCGGCCAGCCCCAGCGCGGTGCGCAGCGAGGCGGCCTCGAGTTCGGCCGCGGTGATGCGCTCCTGGGTCGTCGGGAAGACGGCGAGCGCCTCGGGCGAGGCCTGGGTGTGGTTGAGGAAGCAGTCGACGAGCGTGCCGCCGGACAGCAGTGCGGGTCTCATGGTGGTCCTTCCCTCGGTCCGCGCTCAGTGCGCCAGGTCCACGCGCAGCTCGGTCAGGCCGCGGAAGTTCACGTGCGGGCGCCAGACGACCCTGTCCTCGGTCAGCTCGATGCGGCGGTAGCGGCGCAGCAGTTCGGTGAAGATCATCCGGCCCTCGAGCTTGCCCAGCATCGCGCCGATGCAGTAGTGCGGGCCGCCGCCGAACGACAGCGGCTTGATGTTCTCGCGGGTCAGCAGCAGCCGGTCCGGGTCCTCGTACCGGCGCGGGTCGCGGTTCGCGGCGCCGAGCAGCAGCATGATCTTGGAGTACGCCGGGATGGTGTGCCCGCCGACCTCGATGTCGCCGGTCGCGATCCGGGCCACGAGCTGCACCGGCGCGTCGTAGCGCACGAACTCGTCCACCCCCTCCTCGACGATCCCCGGCTCGGCGCGCAGCGCGGCCAGCTGGTCGGGGTGGCGCAGCAGCGCGAGCACGCCGTTGCCGATCAGGTTCACGGTGGTCTCGTGGCCGGCGTTGAACAGCAGCAGCACGTTCGCGACCACCTCGTCGTCGGTGAGCCGCTCGCCGTCCACCTCGGCCGTCGCCAGCCGGGAGAGGATGTCGTCCTGCGGGTTCTTCCGGCGGTCCGTCAGATGCTCGCGGATGTAGTCGCGGAACTCGGTGACGGAGGTGTTCATGGCTTCGCGGGTGCGGTCGTCCAGCACCGGGTCCACGACGTGGCCGATCTCCTCGGTCCACTTGCGGCACAGCTCGCGGTCGCTGACCGGCAGGCCGACCAGGCCGCAGATCACGGTGACCGGGACGGGCAGCGCGAGCCGGGAGATCAGGTCGATGCCGTCGCCGTCGCCCATCTCGTCGAGGATGTCGTCCAGGATCCCGGCGATGCTCTCCCGGATCCGGTCCAGCGCGAGCGCGCTGAACACCGGGTTGACCAGCCCGCGGATCCGCCGGTGCGCGGAGCCGTCCAGCATCAGCATCCACTTGCGGGTGTCGGTGACGATCGGGCTCTCCCAGCCGCCGCGGTGCTCCGCCCACTTCTTGTCGCGGTGGAACTCGCTGGTCAGCTTCGGCTCGCGGAGCAGCTTGCCGACCTCGGGATAGCCGGAGACCACCCAGAAGCCGAAGGGGGTCCGGTACACTGGCGCCGCCTGCTGCAGCCGCCGGTAGAACGGGTAGGGATCGTCGCGCATCCGGGGATCGCGCGGGTTGTACAGGACCTCGTCCTCCGAGGCCTCGATCGTGGACACACCGGACCGCCCGTGAGCCGCATCGTTCATGCGGGCCATGCTTGCAGCGGTCGAAGTTCGCCAGCTATAGGACCTACGTCCCAGCGTCCTGTGATCAGGCGTTCTTCGGCCGGATCAGGCAGTTCCCGGAACCGACCGCGACCAGCTTCCCGGCGCCGTCCATCGCCCGGCACTCGGCCAGCGCGCGGTTGCGGCCGAGGTGCACCACCTCGGCGTCCACCACGACCTCGGCGCCGGCCGCGGTGACCGGGCGCAGGAACTCGACCTTCAGGTCCACCGAGACGATGTCCTGGTCCGGCTGCACGGCGGAGAGCACCGCGCAGCCGAGGGCCACGTCCATCACGGTGGAGACGATGCCGCCCGCCAGGAAGCCGAGGTGGTTCATCAGGAAGGCGTGCGCCGGCATGGAGAAGCGCACCTTGCCCGGGTCGGCGGCGACCACCTCGATGCCGAGCGCCTGGGCGACCGGCGGCCGCAGCACCTCGCCGGCGGCCATCGCGCGCAGGTACTCCAGGCCCGAGTCGTCGGCCCGGGTCGCGAACAGCGGTCCCTGGTCGCGCCAGGTCAGCTCCACGTGGTTCGGCTCGTCCTGGTCCTGGTCCTGCCGCTGCGTCCCGTCCGGCTGCCGCATCGTCGCTCCCGGTGCTCGAAGGCATGATCCCGACCAGCATCAGCCCTCTGTGAGAGCCGCCGCAACAGGACCTTCGTCCCATCCCTCGGACCACGCCGCGCCCGCGGGGCCGCGCACCTCGGCGAAGGCCGCCGCGACCAGTTCCCACCAGGCCAGTTCGGCGGCCAGGTCGTCGCAGTCGAAGGTACCGCGCCGGTCCGCGCCGTCGGTGACCGGCGCGCCGAGCCGCTTGCGGCGGATCCCCTCGGCCATCAGCGCCGCCTCCAGCCGGGCGTCGGCGCCCGCGTCCGGGGCGCCCGCGCACAGGTACGGCACCAGCGAGCGGCGCCCGTCCCTGATCTCGATGATCAGCCGGTAGAGCCGGGTCTCAAGACGCGGCACCCACAGCGGCGCGCTGCCGGAGCGCGGCTCGTACAGCGCGATGCTCGGGGTCACCTCGTAGAGCGCGTACCAGAGCGGGTAGAGCCGCCGGTAGGAGCGGATCCGGGTGAGCGAGTCGGCCACCCGGCGGCGCCAGAGCGAGACCGTGTAGCCGCCGACGATGACCAGCGAGCCGACCTCCGCGAACAGCGGGCTGATCAGCACCGCGGCCACGTCCAGGTGACCGGTGCCGGACCAGCGTCCGATGATGCCGAGCAGCTTGCCGCTGATGAATCCGATCACGAACACCGAGCCGACCGCGCACAGCCGCAGGGAACTGCGCAGCTGCGGCCGGCTGAGCGAGCGGGACGGCGGCCAGGTGCGCACGGCCGTGTTCACCAGGTTCAGGCCGTAGGTGAGGCAGAACACGATGCAGAAGTAGCCGCCGGTGCGCAGCGACGCGTACCGGACTTCGAAGTCCACCGGGTTCTCCCCCGGCAGGTCCGCGCTCAGGAAGAACACCGCCATGAGCAGCAGCGCGAGCACGTAGCCGCAGATCACGGCCCGCACCATGCGCCCGACCCGGCACGGCTCGGTGAACCAGACGACGAGCATGACGTGCGTGCCGCACGCCCCCGTGATGACGAACGAGTCGCCGATCAGCGCGCCGAGGTTGTCGATTCCGGTCGCCTGCCCGATCGCCACGTACACGAACGGGGTCAGGCAGATGAACGCGAGCCCGTTGCACACCCGGGCCGCGCACATCGCGCGCAGCGCCCAGTTCCCCCGGTCGTTGCGCAGGTCCCTGAGCTTGGCGCCGAAGACCAGCATGTTGATGATGCCGCAGAGCAGATGCGTGACGTTGAAGAGCTCCGTGGTCCCCGCGATCACGGACGGTTCCGGGGCGAGAGCGAGCTCTCGAGACGCTGCAACAGCTCGGCCGACTCCTCGTCAGGGGCGACGGGCAGCGCGTCCGAACTCCACACGCTCACCCGGCGCAGCAGTTCGGTCGCGAAGTACTCGGCGCCCCACTCCTCCGGCTGCCCGTACCGGGTCCGCGCGAACATGTGCTGCAGCAGCGTCGTGCCCGGCGGCCCGCCCGCCGTGAAGCCGACCTCGGCGTCGGAGTGCTCGTGCCCGAGCAGCAGGTGGCCGAGTTCGTGCGCGATGATGTGCCGCTGGTGCGCGACCGTGGTCTGCGCGTCGTAGAAGATGTAGTCGGTGTCCGCCGTACCCAGCAGCAGCCCTCCCGGCCCCTCGACGGGCACGCGGATGGCACAGAGCCGGATCGGCCGGCCGCGATCCGCCCCGATGCGCTCGCACAGGGCGTCGATCTCGAACGGTTCCGGCAGTTCCAGGTCACGCAGTATTCGTTTGCACCTTCGAGCCCATATGTTCCCCGTCATACAAGATCTCCCGCTTCGAGCCGCGCAGCGATGTCACAGTATGTTGTCACAGAATAACGCTCGCGTGCGTGCTAAATGAAGCCGTGCGGAGATCTAGAGCTTGATCGTCTCCGTGGGAGCGGTAACGGCCGGCGCCCGCTCGGACCGGGGCAGGCCGCGGCCCAGCCAGAGCACGCACGCGGCGGTGACCAGGGCGACCACCCCCGTCGTCGGCCGTAGTCCGAGGGTTCCGGCCAGCGCGCCGACCACCAGCCCGGAAAGCGGCACACTCGACCAGAAAAGCGCTGTCATCAGGCCGATCGTCTCGCCGACACCGTCCTGCGGGATGTGCCGCAGCCGCTCGACGCGCTGGTATGTGGCGTACGCGACATTCGCCGCGAAGTAGATCGCGTAGCCGATCGTGAAGACGTAGAAGTCGGGCGCCGCCACGATGATCACGAGCGCCGCGAGGCAGACGGCCAGCGCGCGGCGGCCGAGTGCGGGATCGGCGCCGTGCGCGGGCACGGAGGTCTTCGACTTGCGCCGTCCCACCACCATCATCGACCCGGCCGTGACGAACGCCGCGACGGCCGCCACGACACCGAACCTGGACGTCGGCAGGTGGAAGCTCTGTACGATCGTGGCCGGGGCGATCGCCAGCATCACGCCCGCAGCGAAGTTCGTGGCGCACAGCAGCGCTGTCAGCCGCATCAGGTCCGGCGACGCACGGAAGATGGCGTAGCCGCGTCGCACGCCGCTCTTCGAGTCCTTCGACGGGGCCTTGCCGGGCCGGTCGGCGGACGCCGGGAGCCAGAACAGCACGAGGGCGCACGTGGCGTACAAGACCAAGGCGCCCAACAGGATCGCGTGCGCGCCGACGACGGCGAACACCGCCGCGCCCACGGCCGGCCCGACGACCCGCGAGAGCTGATCAGAGGTCTGCAAGCGAGCCTGCGCGACCGTCCGGTCCCGGCCGGTGAACGTGAAGGCGACCAGCGACTCGTTGAGCAGGTACGCGTGGCTGCCCGCGACCGCGACGGACGCGGAGAGCAGCATGATGATCCAGACCTTCGGCGCCAGCACCAGCGCGAGGCACAGCGCCACCCGCACCGCCTCGACCGTCCAGAACTGCGGCCGCAGCCGGAACCGCTGCGAGCGCGCGCCGAGGAACGGCACCAGCACGATCTTCGGCGTGTACTCGACCGCCAGCGCCAGACCGGACATCGAGGCGCTGTGCGTGAGCTGGTAGACGAGCACCGGGACCACGAAGGCCACGGTGGCGTCCGCCATGAACGACATGCAGCGCGCCAGCACGAACAGCCGCAGCACGCTGCGGGCATCGGCCTCGGCACCCGCCATCCCGCACCCCTCCCTCGGTCCCTCGCAGTGGAATTCCGCGCACGGCCGGCCGTCCGTGTGCGCCGGACGGCCGGCCGTACGCCCCCGGTTCAGTCCTTGTCGGCCGACCCGTTCATCGTGGCGTAGCCGGTGGTGGCGGCCCGCTCGCCCACGTGCGCGCCCTCCTGCAGCTGGAAGAGCGAGCCGAACGGCCGCTCGGCCAGCGGCAGCCGGTACGCCCCCGCCTCCACCCGCGCCACGTTCGACGCCGAGCCGCGCAGCACCCTGATGTTGGGCTCGTTGTGGCTGGCGTGCGGCCCGAAGTAGATCGGGTACGCGTCGGCCGCCCGGTACGCCGCGAAGTACGAGCGGCGGGTTCGGTCCGAGTTGTTCGGCGCCGAGTAGTGCAGCAGCAGGCAGTGGATGAACACGACGCTGCCCGCCGGGGCCTCGATCGGCACCGCCTCGGCCGGGTCCGGCGCGTGCGGCCCGGCGACCTTGCCGCGGAAGAAGCCGTCCACGTAGTGATCGGCCAGCCCCTGCCTGTGCGACCCGGGCAGCGCCTGGAGACACGCGTTCTCCCTGGTGGCGTCGTCCAGGTAGATCATCGCCGTCCACAGGTCGGTGTTCGTGTGCGGGTAGTAGGAGAAGTCCTGGTGCCAGTCGACGACGCTGCCGACCTGCGGACTCTTCAGGTGCACCTTCGCGTGGTGGAACAGGATGTCCGGGCCGTGCAGCTGCTCCATCACGTCGAGCAGCCGCGGCTCGGCGGCCGCCTCCAGGAAGGCCTGGTGCTTCTGGGTCGGCGCCCAGATGCGCCGGGCGACCTTCGGGTCGTCCGGCTCGACCTCGGCGACCGCGGTCAGGTCCGGGACGTCGAGCGTCTCGTCGATGGCGGCGTTCAGCCGCGCGACGTACTCCGCGTCGTAGAACCCCTCCAGCACGGCGAATCCCTGCTCGCGGTAGGTCTCCGCGAGCTTCGTGGTGTCCGTGGTGAGCATCTCGCGCTCCTTACGTGAGTGTCAGACGCCTGCCTGCACCGGCTCGGCGTCCACGATCGAGGTGCGGACGGCGGCCTTGCCGAACTCCGCGAAGAAGTCGGGGAACGACAGGCGCACGTCCTCGAAGCCGGTGTAGAGGTTCGCCGAGGCCATCCGCAGCCCGGCGACGAACAGCGACATGAAGATGCGGTGGTCGCCGTGGCTGGAGAACTCCACGCCGCCCGGATAGCCCGCCGCGCCGCGCACCTCGAAGCCGTCGCAGATCCCGGACTCGTAGATCGGCTTGATGTCGACCCCGGCCCGGGACAGCTCGGCCGCCATCGCCTCGACCCGCGGCGACTTGTGGAACCGGGTCACCCGCGCGCCGACCACCCGCATCCGGCCGTCCACGTAGGCGCCGATCGCGGCCAGCGTCGGCACGATGTTCGGGCAGTCCTTGACGTCGATCTCGAAGTCGCCGGTGAGGCTGCCCGCCGGGTTCTCCACGATCAGCGACTCGGTGGCCTCGTCGAAGGTGATCCGCAGGCCGAGCTGCTCCAGGATCGGGACGATCGCGTACTCGCCCTGCATGCTCGTCCCGTACGCGTTGCTCAGCACGTAGCGCCCCGGGTAGAGCGCGCAGGCCGCCAGCAGGTAGGACGCCGAGGTGTAGTCCTCGTGCACCGTGACGTCCTGCGCCCGGTACGCCGAGGGCTCGACCCGGTAGGACCGGTAGTCCTCCGAGGCGCTCACCGTGACCCCGGCCCTGGTCAGCCTGGCCAGCGTCTGGGTGATGTACGACCTCGAGTACACCTCGCCGGCCACCTCGATCTCGACCGGGTTCTCGGCGAACGGCGCGGCGTACAGCAGCGCCGTGATGAACTGGGAGCTGATGTCCCCGGGCAGCCGGCACCGGCCGCCCGCGAGGGCGCTGCCGAACACGACGACGGGGGCGGTGTCCGCGCCGATGATGGACTGCACGTCCGCGCCCAGCCCGCGCAGCGCGTCGAACAGCGGCGCCATCACCCGGCGGCACAGGATCTCGTCCCCGGTCACCACGGTCGGCGCCGGCTCGGTGGCGGCCAGCGCGGTCATGGTGCGGAAGACCAGCCCGGAGCCGTCGGCCCGGATCACCCGGCCGTCGAGGTCGGCGGAGCGGCCGCGGCCGCGGATCTCCAGATGGTCCTCGTGCTCGACGATGGTGGCGCCCAGCACGCGGCAGGCGTTCTTCATCGTCGTCGTCTCGTCGCACCGCAGGTCGTTGCGCACCCGGGAGACACCCTCGGCCAGCGTGCCGGCCAGGATGGCCCGCTGGGTCTCCGGCTTCGACGCGGGCATCCGGAAGGTCCCGGCGAACGACTCCAGCGGTTCGACTCTCAGCAGCTTTCCCAACGCTCCAGCCCCGTTTCAGGCGACGGCCGCGTCCCGGCGGGCCTTCTCGGCCGCCGGCTTGGCCACGGTGTCCTCGTAGATCTCGCGGAAGAACAGCGCGAGGATCTCCTGGACGTCGTCGATGTACTTGAACACCGACCGGTAGTCCTCCTCGCTCAGGATCAGCTGGGAGAGGATCTTCCACATCTCCATGGAGTGGTCCTCGCTCATGTCCACGTGCAGGTGCGCGGCCTGCCCCTTGACGTTCTCCTTGCCCAGGCTGTCCTGCAGGTTCTTCACGATCGCGGGCTGCAGCTTGGCCTGGGTGTACTCGACCAGGTAGTTGGAGACCACCGGGGCGATCGGCGACTCGTGCTCCAGCGCGAAGTAGAAGAAGCCCTCGAACAGCCGGGTGGACAGGTACGGCTCGGTGGCGAGGATCTCCTCCTCGGTGATCCCGGCCGCGGCGGCGTCGGCGATGTACAGCTTGTCGTGCAGCATCTCGTCGGCCTGGTAGTGCGCGTACTCGGCGGCGGCCCGCGGCGAGATCTCGGCGATCTTGTAGATGGCCTTGGACTGGCTCACCCGGGACAGCCGGATCCGCCAGACGTGCTCGATCAGGGTGCGCCGGTAGTACGCCTTGTCCAGCTCGGGGTCGCTCATGTGCGAGGCGAAGGGCACGGTGGCCTTCCACTCGGCCATCTTCTTGTCCATGTAGCGGTCGAGCTCCGCCTTGCGCTCCAGGCTCTCGGACTCGCTGAAGTACGGCGCGGGGTGCTGGATGCCGGTGTTGCGTACGCGGTTCATCGCGGTCTCCCTCGACATTGCGTCCCGCCCGGGGTCGGGCGGGCGTGGTTCATCCGTGGTCTGGTCCGGCCGCGGCGCCGCAGGCCACGGCGGCCTCGGCCACGGCGCGCGCCACCTCGGGCGCGACGTCCTCGAAGATGTCCGGCACGATCCGGCCGCGCTCGATCGCGGCGTCGTCGACCAGGCCGGCGATCGTGGCGGCGGCCGCCAGCTTCATCTCCTCGGTGATCCGGCTCGCCCGCACGTCCAGGGCGCCGCGGAACATGCCCGGGTAGCACAGGCCGGAGTCGATCTGGTTCGGGAAGTCGCTGCGGCCGGTGGCGATCACCCTCGCGACCCCGGCGACGGCGTCCGGGACGAACTCCGGGTTCGGATTCGCCAGCGCGAACACGATCGGGTCGGCGGCCATCGCGCGCAGGTCGTCCAGCGTGGCCACGCCGGGTCCGGCCAGTCCGACGAACACGTCCGCGCCGGCCATCAGCTCGCTGAGCGTGCCCTTCTCCCGGTGCGGGTTCGTGTTCCGGGCGAACCAGAGCTTCGCGTTGGTCAGCCCCTCGCGCCCGGCGTGGATGGCGCCCTGCCGGTCGCAGGCCACGATGACGGGCACGCCGAGCCGGGTGAACATCCGCGCCGTGGAGGTGCCCGCGGCGCCCGCTCCGGCGATCACGACCTTGAGGTCCTCGATCTTCTTGTCCACCAGCTTCGCGGCGTTGATCAGCGCGGCGGACGCGGCGACGGCGGTGGCGTGCTGGTCGTCGTGCATCACCGGGATGCCGAGCTCGGCGCGCAGCCGGTCCTCGATCTCGAAGCAGCGCGGCGCGGCGATGTCCTCCAGCATGACGGCGCCGAAGGTGGGCTCCAGGCACTTCACGACGCGCACGATCTCGTCCACGTCGGTGCTGTTCAGGCAGATCGGCACGGCGTCGAGCCCGGCGAACTCCTTGAACAGCAGCGCCTTGCCCTCCATCACCGGCAGCGCGGCCAGCGGCCCGAGCGCGCCGAGCCCGGAGACGGCGGTCCCGTCCGTGACGATGGCGACGGTGTTCGCCTTCATCGACCAGCGGTACGCCTCGGCCGGATGCCGCGCGATCACCTCCGCGACGCGGGTGAACCCGGGCGTGTAGACGAGCGCCAGGTCCTCCCTCGTCTTGAGCGGCACCCGGCCGCGCATCTCGAGCTTGCCGCCCTCGTGCAGGCGGAAGACCGGGTCGGCCCGGTCAGCGGTATTCGACATGGAAATACTCCACGGCATGCCGGTCGAGGAACTCCACCTCGGCGGCGAGGTCATCGATGTCCACTTCCCACAGGGCGTCCATCAGGGCGATGGCACGGTCCGAGTCGTCGAGCGTCGTGCCCGGTTTCACGAGCAGCTTCAGGATCAGCGGCGGGCGGGTCGCCGGCGCGAACTCGATGTACTCGACGGTCCGCCCCTTCTCCCCGTACTTGCTGAGGAAGAGCGTGGCCTTCGCCGCGGTGCCGTCGCGCAGGGCGGTCAGCTGCGAGCACCGCTCCAGCCGGGCCCGCAGCGCGTCCCGCTCGGCGCCGACCGTGGTCAGCGCGGCGAGCCAGAGTTCGAGGATCGCCTCGCCGGTGACGGCCTGCGTGCTGTCCTGGATCAGGCTGCCGCCCATTCTGGGGTTGATCTCGATGATCTCCCAGCGGTCGCGCTCGGCCCAGTACTTGGCCTCGACGTGGAACGCCCCGGCGCCGAGGCCGAGCTCGCGCAGCGCCCGGAACACGTCCGACACGTACGCGGCTCCGCGCAGCACCTCCTCGCGGCCGATCGCGCACGGCGGGCTGATCGACATGCCCTCCAGCGTCGTGCGCTCCAGCCGCTCGACCCGCGCCTTCTCGTGCACGCACAGGTGCCAGGGCTCGTCGAGCAGGATCGTCTCGAAGCTGAATTCGGGCCCTTCGACGTACTCCTCGACGAGGAAGTCGAACTGGTCCATGAAGATCGCGCGCATCCGGTGGTCCCGGCGCATCTGCTCCTGGATCGCGGGCAGCTCGTCGAGCACCCGCACGTCGTCCATGATGAACGCCGCGAACGACGAGGCGCCGCGCACCGGCTTCACGAACCAGCGCGCCGTCGGATCGAGCTCCGGCCGCACGCCGTCCGCCACCCGGTACCCGCGGACCTCGCTGAGTCCACGCTCGAACAGGAACCGTCTGAGATCAAACTTGTTCAAACACAGTTCCAGCGAGCGGACCGAGCAGTCCTCGGCACCGAGCTCCTGGTTCAGCGCGGCCATCAGCACGCGATAGCCCTCGAACGTCGCGATGGCCGCCTCGACCGCGTAGCCGCGGTCCGCGAACACGCTCGCGATGTTCTTGATGTCGTACGGAGTCAGCTCGTCCGCGTCGGTCACGACGCAGTCCGCGAGGGACTTGCGCGTCTCCTGCAGTACCTCGGGCTTCTCGGGCCGCGAACTGAGCGCGACCAGCGAGTATCCGAGCCGCGCGGCGGCGTCGGCGGCCTCACGGGTGAACGACTTGCCCTGATGCATGAGGAGCAGCACGGCTCGCTCCACGCGGTCCACCTCCCCGGTTTCCTCGGCCCGGGACGCACCCCGCCGGACCCGTTTCGCCAGTCTTGCGTACCGCCGAGCCGGCCGGGAATGGGCCGAAAGTCCCCGGGACTTTCGGCCTATGCCTAAGCCCGGCGTCCCGCTGGCATGCTGGGAGCCGCCGCCACGCGGCGCCGGATCAGAGCGGACGGGGGTTTGCATGCCGGAGCGAATACTCTTTATCAACCGTTGGCCGCAGTACCGGGGCGGCGAGCGCTGGGACAACCGGCTCGCGCGCCCCGAGGACCTGATCGACCACACGGAATACCAGGTCACGTACATCTGCGACGCGGCCGGGGCGACCGGTGCGCCCCCGGGCCACGAGCCGGCCGCCGTGCACCTGGTCGAGGACCTCGACGACCGCGCGGCCGTGTTCGCGCTGGTCGACGCGCTGGTCGCCGAGGACGGCCCGTTCACGCACGTCATCGCGCTGTCCGAGTACCTGCTCGACCTCGCCGCGACCATCCGCGAGCGGCACGGGATCGCCGGTCCGGGACGGGCGCAGGTGGACCGGTTCCGGGACAAGACCACGATGAAGACGGTGCTCGGCGAGGCCGGGATCGCCGTGCCGCGCTGGGCCCGCTGCCGGTCCGCCGGCCAGGTGCGCGCCGAGGCCGGCCGGCTGGGCTTCCCGCTCATCCTCAAGCCGGTGCGCGGCGCGTCGAGTCAGGGCGTGTACAAGGCCGCCTCGCCCGAGGAGCTGCGCGACGCCGTGGCGGAACTGTCCGACCTCGACGAATACGAGATCGAACAGTACGTCGCCGGCGACATCCTGCACGCCGACGGAGTCGTGGACGCGGACGGCCACTGCCTGTTCCTCGTCGTCTCGCGCTACGTCTCCACCTGCCTGGACTTCGAACAGGGCACGCCGTTCGGCTCGATCATCCAGACCGAGCCGCTGGTGCGCGCAGCCGCCGAGGACTTCACGCTGCGCTGCCTCAAGGCGCTGGACCTGACGTCCTCCGCGTTCCACCTCGAGTTCTTCGACACCGGCCGGGAGCTCGTCTTCCTGGAGATCGGCGCGCGCGTGCCCGGGGCCGACGTGCCCAACGTGATCCACGACGTGACCGGCGTGAACCTCTTCCGGCTCTGGATCGACGCGCTGCTCGGCCGCCCCGTCGCCGCCTCCGGCCACGACTTCGCCACCGGCGGCGGCTGGCTGATGATCCCCCGGCCGCAGCCGCTGCCGCAGCGCGTGATCGACGCGACCTCGCTGGTCGGCCGGATCCCGTACATGTACAAGGAGCTGGTGCCGAGCCCCGGGGACGTGCTGCGGCACGTCGGGGGCTACGCCACGCTCCAGGCCGGGCGCTTCCTGTACCGCGGCGGCACCCAGGACCAGATCGCCGCGGCCGTGCGCGAGACGCTCGACGCGTTCCGCCTCACGGCCGCCCCCGTCAACGACGACTGAAGACGACCGAGAAGGCAGCGAGGAAACCCATGGCCACCCTGAAGCACGCCGACCTTGCCTCCCGCACGTTCATCCTGTTCGCCGAGGACTGCTTCGGCCTGTTCTCCAGCAAGATCGCGGCCTCCCTGCTGCGCTACAAGGCGGAGTCCTGCGTCGCCGTCATCGACAGCACCAAGGCGGGCAAGACGGTGCAGGACATCCTCGGCTACGGCGGCGACATCCCGATCGTCGCCACCGTCGAGGAGACGCTCGCCTCGAAGCCCGAGGTGCTGATCGTGGGCAAGGGCCTGCACTCCGCCGACCTGCCGGCCAACTGGAAGCAGCCGCTGCTGGCCGCGATGAACAACAAGCTGCACATCATCAACAGCATCCACTACCGGCTCGACACCGACCCGGAGCTGGCGAAGGCCGCGCGCGAGAACGAGATCACCGTCTGGGAGACCAAGGACGCGCCGACGGTCCCGCTCAACGACAAGCGCGTGCTGGACCTGGACACCTGGATCCTGCACACCTGCGGCAGCGACTCCAACATCGGCAAGAAGACCACCGCCCTGCAGCTGTGGAACGAGGCCAACCGGCAGGGCGTGAAGACCGGCTTCGCCGCCACCGGCCAGAGCGCCATGATGATCACCGGCCACGGCGTAGCGGTGGACGGCGTCCCCGGCGACTTCATGGGCGGCGCCGTCGAGCAGGTGGTGCTGGAGGCGGCCGAGGGCAACGACTGGGTCGTCGTCGAGGGGCAGGGCTCGCTCAACCACATCGCGGCCAGCGGCGTGGCCCTCGCGATCCTGCACGGCGCCCTCCCGCACGCCCTCGTCTTCTGTCACCGGATGGGCCTGGAGCGCACCAAGGTGTGGAACATCCCGGTCCGCCCGCTGCCCGAGCTCATCCGGATGAACGAGGAGCTCAGCGTCTTCGTCCGGCCCGCGAAGGTGGCCGCCGTCAGCCTGAACAGCGCCGGCTTCTCCGAGGACGAATACCGCATCGAGGCGGCCCGGATCGAGGACCTCACCGGCCTGCCCGTCATGGACCCCTGCCGCGAGGGCGGCGCCGCGCAGCTCGTCGACGTCCTGCGCGCCCACCAGCGCGCGACGGGCCACGCTGCCGCCCAGGGCTGATTGTCGGCCCGACCTGCCATGCTTGCTCCCGTCACCCCTCCGACGGGAGCAAGCATGGGCTTCGGCTACAAGACCGCCTGGCTGGCCGCGCCGACCGCTTCACCCAAAGCCGTCGCCGATGCGCTCGACCTGCGGCGACGCACGTCCCTGCCGTGGCGCGAAGGCACCGGCGCCGCGTACGAACAAGGTGTCTTCATCGCCCGCCCCGTCCCCGACTGGACGCTGGCGCACGGCCGCACCCACCTCATCGACGAGCTCGAAGCACCCGGCCCCCGCTTCCCCGACTGGCTACGCCACCTGAGCGACCAACTCGGCGAGGTGCAGTTCTTCCTCAACGATCGCAGCAGCGGTCATTTCTCCTGGGCCCGAGCCGTGGCCGGCGAGATCACCCGCGCGTACTACTACGGCGATATGACCGTCTTCCGAGACCTCGGCGAACCGACCGACATCGAGCGCGGCTTCGACGCGGCCACCCCGTACGAACAGCACGTCATGCGTGTTGCCCGAAGCTGGAGCATCTCCCCCGACGACATCCCCGACGACTCCGTCACCGCGTCGGGTATCTACGGCTTCCCGCCCGGAGTCGAACCGCGGCCTTAGTCCGGCAGTCGCCAGATGCGCAGCAGGTTGTCGGGGAGCCGGACGGAGAAGCGGCCGGACGGGGAGGCCTCGGCGAGCACGTGGCGCAGGGCACGTTCGTAGTCGGCGAGGCGGTCCCCGAAGAGGTGCGGGGCGGTCGAGGAGTTGGAGAAGACGAGCGCCACGAGGTCGTCGGCGGAGCGCTCGATGACGCGCTGATCGGGCACGATGATCGTCTCGGCGGGGAGGAATCCGGCCTGCTGGAAGACGTCGTCCTCGCCGGACGGTGACGTATTGCGGATGCTGCGACCGGCCCGCCGATCCTCGCCCAGGAACTCGCGGCGGAGCACGTCGAGCGCCTCGTGCGGCGGGAGCGGATACGGCAGCGGGGCACGCTGCGACGCCTCCGCGGCCTCTTCCGCGCGGCCGCCGGGCGCGTCCACCTGCACGGCCGCTCCGCCCACGTCGAGCATCGTGGCGACGGTGGCGGCCACGCGCGGCCGGTCCATCCAGTGGAAGGACGCTGCGAAGGTGACGGCCCGGAACGTGCCCAGGCCGGCCGGGAGGGACTCGGCGCGGCGATGCTCCCAGGTAGCGTTCCCGATGCCCTGCTCGGCGGCCGCGCGCGCCGCGTACGCCAGCATCTCAGCGTCCGGATCGAGCCCCACGACGGCCTCGAACAGCGGCGCGAACCGCAGCGTCACCGTACCCGGCCCGCAGCCCACGTCGAGCAGCCGTCCCCGGCCGTCCAGCGCCAGGCACCCGGCGAGCGCGTCGGCGAGGCCGGGCGCGTACGGGTATCGGCCCTGCTCGTAGTACGCGGCAGCCCCGGCGAAAAGGGATTCGTCCCAGCTCCAGTCTTCCCAGCCGCCGCCGTTCTTGATCGCGCCCATGAACGGCAAGACTAACGCGGCTAGATCCACGAGGGCAGCCACATATGGCCGAGCCAGTCGTTGTACGAGATCGGCTCGCCGGTGTAGATCGGATAGAAGTACCCGAACATGACCACCACGCCGATCACGATCGCCCCGGCCACGGCGGCTCCGGCGGCACGGCGCAACGGGCGACGTCCGTCGGCGCGGCCGATGATCGCGGCGAGGGTCATCGTGGCGGCGAGGACGACGAACGGGGCGAAGGACACCGCGTAGAACGAGAAGATCGTGCGCTGCGCGTAGTGCATCCACGGCAACAGCCCCGCGGCCTCGCCGCACAGGATCGCGGCGGCGCGCCAGTCGCGGCGGGCCAGCCAGCGCCACGCCAGGTACGGCAGCGCCGCGAGCCCGAACCACCACAGCAGCGGCGTGCCGAGCGCCAGCACCTCCGAGCAGACGCGCGTGCTCGCCGTGCAGCCGGGCGGACCGACGTAGAACGCGACCGGACGGCCCACCACCAGCCACGACCACGGATTCGACATGTAAGGGTGCGGAGTCGTGATGTTGACGCCCGCGTGGTACTGCTCGTGCAGATAGAACCACAGCGAGCGCAGCGGGTCCGGGATCCAGCTCGTGATCACGCGGCTGAACGGGATGTCGGGAAAGCCCCGGGGCGGATTGGCCTGCGCCCAGAACCGGTCCCAGCCGCCGCCGTCCGCGGTGTCCAGGAACCAGCCCGCGTAAGAGAGCAAGAACACGAAGACCCCTGTGACCGGCAGCGCGAGGACGGCCCCGGGTACGTCTCGCCGCAGCGTCTCCCGCGTCGGCCGCAGCACGCCGATCGCCCGGCGCGCACCGCGATCCCACGTCAGAGACATGACGAAGAACGCGACGAGGAAGAACACGCCGTTCCACTTGGTCGCCGTCGCAAGGCCCAGACACACTCCGGCGAGCAGCCGCCACGGACGCGGGCCGAGCCGGGACGTCTGCAATGCCTGACCGATGATGCGTGCGCGGGTGCGATCCCGGTCGACGACCAGGCAGGAGAACCCGGCGAGGATGAAGAACATCTGCACGCCGTCGAGCAGCGCCGTGCGCGCCATCACGAAGGCCAGGCCGTCGAAGCTCAGCAACAGTCCCGCGATGCAGCCGCACAGCGTGGAGCGGAACATCCGGCGCGCGGTGCGGGCCACGATGAGGATCGCCAGCGTGCCCAGCACGGCCGTCATCAGCCGCCAGCCGACCGGATTCAGGCCCCAGATCTGCTCGCCGAACCCGATGACCCACTTGCCGAACGGCGGGTGCACGACGAACTCCGGGCACGTCTGGGTGCATGAGAAGAGCGTCGTGCCGTGCGCGGCGAGCGGCGGATCGGCGACGGCCGGCGCCTGCCACGTGTGCTCCCAGCCGTACACGTACATCGACCAGGCGTCCTTGGCGTAGTACGTCTCGTCGAAGATCACCGCGTCCGGCCTGCCGAGGTTCCAGAACCGTGGCAGCCCGCCGATCAGCGTGACGAGCAGCGGCAGAATCCAGTCGGCGCCGCGGAAGAATTCTGCGGGAAAGGGCGGAACAAGGCGTTCGGCCAGCGCAGGACGTCGCAAGGCGACTACGAGACCGCTGGGGCAGGCAACGTGCCAGGCGCCGCCGACGACGTCGCTGCCGTCGCCGAAACAGTCACCGCGACGTGCCCCGGCCGACCTCCGCCGCCCACCCCCTCGGCGATCGCGTACCCGCCCAGCGCGAACGCCAGAACCGCGGTGAGCGCCGTCCCCGCCAGCACCCTGCGACGCGCCAACCGGGCCCGGCCGGCGGCGATCAACTCGTCGCGCCCCACCGCCTCGACCTCGATCTTGTCCGCCGCCCATGACAACAGAGGCCTGATCCACTCGTCGTCCGTCTCGGCCATCTCGCGCTACCTCTCGCAGGTCTCTTGCATCGTCGTCACCGTCGTCGGCTGCCGCAGTTCGGGATACGCGCGCAGCCGGGCCATCGCCCGCGCCGTGTGCGTGCGCACCGAGCCGACCGAGCAGCCCATCAGCTCGGCCACCGCCGACTCCGGCAGGTCGTCCCAGAACCGGAGCACGATCGCAGTACGCTGACGCCGCGACAGGCTCATCAGCGCCTCGACGACCGTGCTGCTCGGCGCCTCCGACCGCCCGGCCGCCACGTCGGCCGCGTCCGGCAACGCGTCCGTGAGCACCTCGGCCACCCGCCGACGCCGATGCCGGGAGATGTTCGTGTTGATCAGCACCCGCCGGACGTAGGCCTCCGGCGCCTCGCTCGCCCGCACCCGATGCCACGCGACGTACACCTTCGCCAGCACCGTCTGCACCAGGTCCTCCGCGAGATGCACGTCACCGACCAGCAGGTACGCCTCCCGCAGCAGTCCCCCGCGCCGAGCCGTGACGAAGTCGCAGTACTCCTGCTCGCTCACGCGATCCACCGCCACGCCCCTCCCCACCCACTCGCTCGCCTTCGCCGGTCTCGTACTCATAGACGCGCCCGCCCCCGAATCGCTAGGACGGCCCGCCGAAAAATCTTCCGCGACCACGATCAGATTGCCCGAACAGCGCGCGGGAACGATGCCTATACGTGGCCTCAACCTCCGCACACGTGAGCCAGACCCGACCGTTCTACGCGGACCACGCCGACGCGTACGACCTGCTCGTCACCGATCCAGTGGAGCCCTGGGTCACGACCGTCCACGAACGCCTCGTCGCGCACGCCTGGCCGTCGGCGCTCGTCCTCGACGCCGGCTGCGGCACCGGCCGACACGCCGCAGCGCTCGCCGCCGAAGGGCATCGCGTCGATCTGGCCGACGCCTCGGCACAACTGCTCGCGCAGGCAGCCGCCCGCAATTCCGCCGGCCGCGCCCTGCACGTGGACCTGTGCACGTTCGCGACCGACACCTCGTATCAGGCGGTGATGTGCCGCGGCGTCCTCAACGACATGACCACCGACACCGAGCGCGACGCCGTGCTGCACGCCCTCGCGGATTCGCTCACCAGCGGCGGACTGCTCTTCCTCGACGTGCGCGACACCGAGGGCTCCCGCCGCCGCGCCGACGGAATTCCCCGGCATCGCACCGTCGATCTGGGGGCGCACGGGGTCCTCCACTTCACCAACACCGTCACGTGGCGCGCGGAACGACTCCATGTCCTCGAGGAGTCCGAGGTGCAACGGCGCGGCGCACGCCCCGAACACCGCGTCTTCGAGTTCGCGATGCGGCCGTGGAGCGCCCAGGAACTCCACGATCGGCTCGGCGAAGCGGGGTTCAGCGACGTCGACATCCAGCCGGGAGTGGGGCGGGCCACGGACGACCGGCTGTTCGTCACCGCGCGGCGCGGGTAGCGGACGCCGGGGCTGCCGAGCGGGCGGAACGGCAGTACGGTCGAAGGTATGCACCTGGATCACGTCGTACTGTGGGTGACCGATCCCGTGGATACCGCCGAATGGCTTATCGGCATCGCCGGATTCGAACCGGTTCGTCTCGACGAATATAAGAAGGGAGACTCACCGTTCCCATCTCTCAGAGTGAACGAATTCTCCATCATCGATCTGTGCCCGATCGCTGAAGCGGCGGACGTCAACGCCATGACGAAGAACGATGCGTCGGCGGGATTCCCGGTCAATCACGTGTGCATCGCGCTGGAGTCCCGGGCGGAGTACGAGCGGCTGGCCTCGCGGTTCGAGCAGGCGGGGGTCGACACGTCCGCGCGCCGTCAGATCACGTACGGTGCCCGCGCGTGGGCGCCAGAAGCCTTTTACATCACCGACAAGGATCACAATTCGTTCGAGTTCCGGTACTACGGCGCCGAGGGCGACGACATTGGCCGGTAACTTCTGATTGAATGGGGGCGGTAAAGATCCCTTGGCTACGGGGGCCGGGGGACACTATGAACGGGGTAATGATGACGCACGTCTCCATCGATCAGCCGCGCCCGCACCGTAGGCGCCGCATCGCCACCTCCGCCGCGGTCACGCTCGCCGCGGCCGGCGCGCTCACCTTCGGCCCGGTCGTCGCGGCGCACGCCGACACCACGTGCCCCTCGGGCGCGGTCTGCATCTACGCCGCGGGCGACTGGACCGACGGCACTCCGGAGTACGTCTTCTGGAGCTACGGGGTGCACAACCTGAGCGGCGTCTACGGCTCGCGGGACGTCGTGAACAACCAGACCGGCGGCGCCAGCGCGAACCTGTGCCTCGGCTACAACGGCACGAACTGCCACGACCCGCAGCAGGCCTACGACGGCTGGCTCCCCCCGTCGTCGGTGTCCGATCAGGTCGACTTCGGCCCGATCAACTCGGTCGTCCTCAACCGGCCGTAGGTCCGGGCGAGCGCTCAGAAACGGGGCACCCATGAAACGACGACCTGAACAGACGGCAGGGCGCCGGCACAAGCGCCGCACCGCGACTGCCGTGGCGGTCACCCTCGCCGCGGCCGGCGCGGTCACCTTCGGCTCGGCCGCCGCCGCGCACGCGCAAACCTTCTACGGCTGTCCGGAGGGCGCGGTCTGCGTCTACCCGGCGGAGAAGAGCTACACCGACAGCAGCCCGGAGCTGCTGCTCTGGAGCTACGGGGCGCACAACCTCAGCAACATCTACGGGTACCGCGACATCATCAACAACCAGACCGGCGGCGCGAGCGCGAACCTCTGCCTCGGCTACGACGGTACGAACTGCAGCGATCCGGGAGCCGCGAACAACGGCTACCTGCCCGCGCAGACCGTGATGATCAACACGGACTTCGGCCCGGTCAACTCGATCACGCTCAACCGGCCGTAGGCACGCGCAGAGCCTCAATCCGATCATCATCTCCATGACCGGATTGAGGCTCTGTCCTGCGGTGCCGCACTAGTTGACGTAGACGTCGATGCTGCACGAGACGGGCGCGAACGTGCTCGGCGCGCTCGACGTCGTGGCGATGGTCGCCCGGACGTTGAACGTGCCCGAACCACCGGTCAGCGGCACCGCGCTGTTCAGCGGCACGCTGCTCGCCGACGGTTCGTCCACTCCGCCGCTGATCGTCACCGAGGCGGTCTGCGCGTAGTAGCCCGCGTCGCCGCTCGGCCCCTGCAACGTGACCGTGTAGGTGCCGCCTGAGTCAGTCGGCGTCTCGGTGATACTGCATCCGTCGCCACCGCTCTGATCGCCGCTGTCGCCACTGCTACCGCACCCGGCGGTCAGCCCGACAGCCAGTCCGATCACGAGCAGCGCTCCGGCCATCCGCCACGAACGCGACGACGGCTCAGAGACCGGCTTCGAGAACACTCTGCAGGGCCTTCGTGCGCTCCGCGACGTGGTGCGTGTTGGTGTCCGACTTGTGGTCGATCGTGAGCACGCCGCCGGCGAAGGAGATGCCCGACTCGCTGAAGTACGTGTCCGTGTTCCGGACGACGACCTTCGTGACGCCCTCGCGCAGCGCCTCCTTGCCCATGTCGTCGGCCCCGACCGCGCCCAGCGCGTCCAGCAGCGGCTGGAAGTAGACCTGCGGGAAGTACTCGGCGTACTGGTCGGCGTAGTCCGGGACGGCCAGCTCCTCCCACGTGACCTCGATCGGCACGTCGAAGCCCGCGGCCTCGTCGATCCGCGCCTTCCAGCCGGGGTAGTCCTCGTTCTTGAACCGCTCGACACTGCGGCGCTCTGCCAGGCCCATCCGAAACTCCAAATCGTGTGCTTACCCGAGTGCGTTGAAGCGCCCACGAGTTTCGCGCGGCCACGGCCACGCCGCATCGGTGAAAATACGTAACCGATCACGTAATCGCGGCGCGGGCACGGATGCACGCGGATGGACCAGACCTTCCACCCCCTCTACTATCAGCACCATGACTTCGGGGGAAGACCTCTTGCTGCTCGCGCTGAAACCGCGCAGCGGACGCATCCGCGAGGCGGACCGCCTCAGGTTCGCACTGCGCGCCTCGGTACTCGTCGATCTGGCGCTGGCGCACCGCATCTCCATGAACGCCAACCGGATCAAGGTGCTCGACACGGAGCCCACCGGAGACAAGCGGCTCGACGCCGCCCTCGACTCGCTGACCGCGGCGACCGCCCCGTCCCTCGCCGCCTGGATCAAGGGCACCCCGGCCGGCTACGGCATGATCAACAGATACCTGTCGATCCTGGCCGACCAGGGCGTCGTCCACATCGAACAGCGCCGAGGCAACATACCCGCGCCCATGCACGCCACGCTCCTCGACCAGCCACGACGTGACGCCGCCAAAGCCAAGTTGGACCGCGTAGCCCACGGCCGAGAAAGCGAGCCCGCCGACCACGCCCTGGCCGGCCTCGCCCACGCCTGCGGCCTGGACCGCCACCTGTACCGGTTCTCCCCGCTGGCCCGCAGACGCATCGCCCAACCAGGCAGCCACTCCGCGGCCACCGACGCCACCGCGGCCACGTCCGCCGTCGACGACGCCGTCCTCGCCACGATCGTCACCCAAGCGATCTCCAATGGGATCACCCAGTTGAACCACGAACTGACCAAGCTGCTGCGTCACGAATACCGCGTCGAGCACACCACCTCCGGCGGCCAGCACCACCACGCCGGCGGCTACAGCGATTCCAGCGGGGGCGGTCACCACCACTCCCACTGACCACGCTCAGGCATGCGCGGCGTGCCGCAGCTCCAGGGTGCAGCATTTGATGCTGCCGCCGCCCTTGAGGAGTTCGGGGAGGGCTACACCGATGGGGTTGAAGCCGCGGGCTCTGAGCTTGGCGGCGAGGGTGGTCGCGGCGGCGGGGAGGACCACGTTGCGGCCGTCGCTGACCGCGTTGAGGCCGAAGACCGCCGCCTCGTCCGCGTCGGCGAGGATGGCTTCGGGGTAGAGCGTTCGCAGGACCCTGAGGCTGCCCGGGGAGAACGCGTCGGGGTTGTACATGACGGTCTCGTCGTCGAGGACTGCCAGCGCCGTGTCCAGGTGGTAGTAGCGCGGGTCGATCAGGGTGAGGGTCACGACGGGGGCCTTGAGCACGTCCTGGGCCTCGGCGTGGGCGGAGGGTTCGGTGCGGAAGCCGGTGCCCGCGAGGATGCGGGGACCCGCCACGAGGTAGTCGCCCTCGCCCTCGTTGGTGTACGTGGCGGCGCTGACCTGGTAGTTGTCAGGCTGCTGCTGAAACCACTCCTTGTACGCGGTCGACTCGCCCGCGCGCTCGTCGTGGCGGAAGGCGGCGACCAGGACGCGATCGTCGAGGACGGTGGCGCCGTTGGCTGCGTAGACCATGTCGGGCAGGCCGGGGACCGGGTCGATCAGGTCCACGCGGTGGCCGAGATCCCGGTAGACGGCGCGCAGCCGCTCCCATTCGGCCACGGCCTGCGCGGTGTCCGTCGGGACCGCGGGGTCCATCCACGGGTTAATGGCGTACTCGACGGTGAAGTAACTGGGGCGGCACATCAGGTAGTGCCGCGCAGTGGCGGTGCGTTGGTGCGACACGGGGACTCCTAGCGGTGCGAGTACATGATTCCGCCGAGCGCCCAGTGTTCGCGTTCGACCTCTTCGATGATGATCCAGACGTCCTCCTGCTCGGCATTGCAGGTGCGCACGATGACCTCGGTCATCTCCTTGACGAGCGCCTCCTTCTGGTCGGCGGTGCGGCCGGGGAACATCTGGACTTTGATCATGGGCATGGTGCGGACTCCTCGCGACGGGAATTCAGGGGCGGTTGAGCGGGGCTACGAGGTAGGGCCGGCCGAGTTCGGCGGCATAGTTGAGGGTCTCCCAGGTGCCGGAGCCGTCGTCGGTGGCGGACAGCGGGAAGCCGATGACGAGGTCGGCGTGGTCGACGAGCCAGAAGTTGCGCGCGGTGAAGGCGGCCGGGCCGATGCCCTCGGGGTGGGCGAGCTCGACGACGCGGTCGAGGCGGCCGGCGGCCTGGGCGCGCTGGATCGCGTTCTGGGCGTCGGCCGGCTGGTCGGCACGGCGGACGGGGACGGTGACGGTGAGCCGGCCGGAGTCGAAGCCGGCGAGGAAGCGCAGCGCCAGGGTGTCCACGCCCGCGGCGCCGCCCAGCAGCCAGCCGCGGTCCGGGGTGAACGCGGTGGCGAAGGGGGTGAGGACGGATGTGAACAGGCCCTTCAGGGTTTCCGAGCGGGATTCGACCTGGCGGGTGCCGGTGATGGCGATCGTCAGGCCGCTGCCGCCGGAGCCGTTGGAACCGTTGCCGCCGGGCTTGGGCTGGGTCACGCCGCGGCCCCGGACAGGCCGGCCAGGCGGCGCGGGTCGAAGAGCGAGATGTCGTGCGTGGTGCCGCCCTTGGTGGCGAGTTCCGCGAGCGCCTCGCCGAGGGCGGGGGCGAACTTGAACGCGTGGCCGGACGTTCCGGCGGCGATGGTGATGCGGTCGCTGGCGGCGGACGGGCCGATGATGAATCCGAGGTCGGGCGAGTTGTCGTACATGCAGACGCGGCTGCGCAGGTAGCGTCCGGCGAGCGTGGGGATGCGGTCGGCGAGGAAGGCGCGGGTGGCCTCCACGTCCCGCTCGGTGACGAGGCGGTCGAGGCGGTTCGGGTCGGCCGGGTCGCCGCCGCTGTGGATTCCGGCCTTGACGCCGCCGGACGGGCCGTCGACCGCCGGGTGGCCGTAGCCGATGGTCCCGTCGCCGCCGTCCCAGATCCAGTACGGCTGGCGGCCGGGGTAGAAGTCCTCGGTCGGGCAGGTCGGGTCGAACCAGAGCATGACCTTGCGCACGACGTTGATGTGCGGACGCAGCTCGGGGAGCAGTTCCGGGGCCCAGGCTCCGGCCGCGACGATGAGCCGGTCGGCCTCGAAGACGCCGGTCGCGGTGCGCACCCGGACGCCGCTCGTGGTGGCCTCGCAGGACAGCACCTGCTGGTCGAAGCGCAGGTCGGCGCCGTGCTGCCGGGCGAGGTCGAGGTGCGCCTCGACGACCTGTTCCGGACGCACGTAGCCCGAGGACGGGTCCCAGACGGCCACGTCGCTCGCGGCGGGGCGGAACTGCGGGAAGCGGCGGCGGATCTCGTCGGCGTCGAGGTATTCGAACTCAAGGCCGGTCTCGCGGGCCGAGGTGAGCGCGGCGGGCACCAGCGCGCCGTCGGCCGGACCGACGCAGACGCCGCCGGTACGGTGCAGGAACGTGGTCCCGCGGATCTCGCCGAGCTGGTCCCAGAGTTCGTACGCGCGGTCGAGCAGCGGGACGTACCCGGCGCCCATGAAGTAGGCCTTCCACACGCCGCGGCTCTCCCCGTGGCTGGCGCCGCGCGCGTGCGCCGGGCTGAAGCGTTCGAGGCCGATCACGCGGTTGCCGCGGGCGGCGAGGTGGTAGGCCGCGGCGCTGCCGAGCCCGCCCAGGCCGACGACGAGGATGTCAGCGGTCTCGGTCGTCATCAGGTGCTCTCGCTTCCATCATGAGTGGGTGCGGCGTTGGTCATCAGGCAGCTGAGTTCCCGGCGCAGGCCGACCGGGCTGGCGGCGAAGTGCCGGGTCACCTTGTCCCTGGTGTGCTCGGCCTGCTCCTGGCTGAGTTTGAGCATCGTGTCCACGGACTCGACCTCGAAGTGGAAGGCGCCGACGCCGTCCACGATCGAGTCGAAGTAGCCGAGCGAGGGGCCCGGGTCCCAGCCGAGGCCGTGCTGCGCCTCGAACGCGGCCACGGTCCAGCACACCACCCGCAGCGCCTCGTGCCGGTTGGGCAGCGGGGTCAGCCGGCCGTGGACGTGCGTGGTCGCGAAGTTCCAGGTCGGGGCGGCCGGGGTCTTCTCGTAGACGGCGGCCGAGACGTACGAGTTCGGGCCCTGGAACACGAGCGTGGCGTGCTGGCCCTCGTACAGCGCGGCCCAGTGCGGATTGGCGCGGTTCAGGTGGCCGTAGAGCGTGGCGCCGGCGAGCGACTCGGTCTCGTCGGGCCGCGCGTCCGGCGGGAAGATCACCGGCAGGTGGGTGGCGAACGGCACGGTGGGGCCGTTGGTGAGCAGCAGCCCGAGCGAGTGCTCGCGGATCAGCCGCACGGCGTGCGCGTCCGGGGATCGGTAGACGTCGGGGACGTACATGGGTCCTGTGTCCTGTCTCTTTCTCAGGGGGCGGAGACGGCCGCGAGGATCTCGCCGGCGCGCACCGCAGTGACCGACAGCAGGGTCGAGGACAGGCCGTGCGAGTGCTCGGTCGGGCCCTGCAGGTAGATCCCGGCGCGCACGTGGTCGGCGGTGGCGATCCGGTAGTCGCGGTCGAGCTGCGGTCGGGCGGCGTCGTCGGTCTTGAGCGAGTCGGCGAGCGAGCCGAGCAGTCGCAGCGGGTCGGCGGGACGGTAGCCGGTGCCGAAGACCACCGCGTCGGATTCGAACTCGGCGAGTTCCCCACTCGTCAGGTCCTCGACCGTCACGTGCACGGCGTCGTCGGCCTCGGTGAGCGCGGCGATCCGGCTGGTGTTCATGAAGATCAGCCGCGGTTCGACGCCCTGGACCTGCTCGCGGTAGGAGCGCGCGTACAGGTCCTGGATGAGGTCGAGGTCGACGACCGAGTAGTTGGTGTTGCGGTGGTAGTCGAGCAGGCGGCGGCGCACGTGCGCGGGGGCGCCGTAGTAGTCGTCCACGGCCTCGGGGTCGAAGATCTGGTTGGCGAACGGCGAGTCGTCGGCGGGACTGTAGCCGTACCGGCCGAACACGGCGCGGACCTGCGCGTCCGGGAAGCGTCCGTGCAGGTAGCCGACGGCTTCGGCAGCACTCTGACCTGCTCCGACGACGGTGAACGTGCGCGGCGCGGCGGACTCGATGCCGGGCAGCCGGTGCAGCAGTTCGGAGGTGTGCCAGACCCGGTCCGAGCCCTTCACGTCCTCGGGCAGCTGCGGCCGCAGCCCGATCGCGATCACCACGTTGCGGGTGCGGTAGGCCTCTTCGACGCCGCCCCGCCGCACGACGACGTCGAGCAGTTCGACCGTGCCGTCCGCGCCCGGGACCGGCCGGATGTCGGCGACCTGCGCGTCGTAGCGCACCAGGTGCTCGACCCGCTGCGCGCACCACTCGAGGTAGTCGTGGAACTCGGTGCGCAGCGGGAACAGCGACTTGTGGTTGATGAACGCGGTGAGCCGGCCGCGGTCCCTGAGGTAGCACAGGAAGCTGTGCGGGCTGGTCGGGTCGCGCATCGTCACCAGGTCCTTGAGGAACGAGACCTGCATCGTCGCGTCGTCCAGCAGCATTCCGGTGTGCCAGCCGAACGCGGGCTGCCGCTCCAGGAAGACCGCGTCGGGCGCGGCATCCGTCTCGCTGATCGCCAGCGCGAGGGCCAGGTTGGACGGGCCGAAGCCGACGCCGACCAGGTCGTGCACGGCGGCCGGGGCGTGGGGCATGGGTGGGCTCCTCTGCCGGGACGTCTGGGGGGCTCACCCCCGCGGTGGGGTCGGGGGGAGCCAGAGACCATCCTTCGTCCAGGTTACGTTCCGATCAATGAGCAATCGCTGATCGTAACGATCGACGAAAAGCATCAAAGCCCGAACAGCTCGCCGGCCTGGGACGACGCGGCGGCGCGGGCACGTTTCGCGAGGCTCACGGCGTGACCGTCAACGCAGCCGCGGGAGCAGTTCGGTGCCCAGCAGTTCCAGGTGGCCGAGGTCCTCGACGTCGAGCAGGCGCAGGTAGACGCGTTCGACCCCGGCCTCCGCGTAGCGGCCGATCCGGTCGGCGACCTCGCCCGGCGTCCCGGCGAAGCTCACCGGGCGCAGCGCCTCGCCGAGCCCCTCCGCGCGCGCCGCCACATCCGCGGCGTCCTTGCCGCAACACACCGTCTGCAGCACGGAGAGCCGCGGCGGCACGTCCCGGCCGATCTGCGCCGAGCGCTCGCGCAGCAGCCGGCCGATCCGGACGACCTCCTCCGGCGGCACGAACGGCAGGTTGTACTCGCGGGCGTGCCGCACGGCCAGATCCAGCGAGCGCGGGCCGCCGGCACCGCCGATGATCAGCGGCGGACCCGGCCGCTGCACGGTCGCGACCGGGGACTGCGCGCCGGTGATCCGGTAGCGGGCGCCGGGATAGTCGAACGTCTCCCCCGGCTCGGTGCGCCACAGGCCGGTGATGATCTCGACGGCCTCGCCGAGCCGCCCGATCCGGTCGCTCGGGAAGGGCACGGCGCAGGCCTCGTACTCGTGCCGGTACCAGCCGCCGCCGATGCCCAGCTCGATCCGGCCGTCCGACATCTGGTCCACCTGCGCGACCTGCACGGCCAGGTGTACCGGGGAACGCAGCGTCACCGGCGTGACCAGGGTGCCGAGCCGGATGCCGGTGGTGTCCCGGGCCAGCGCGGCGAGCGAGAGCCAGGCGTCGGACACGCCCGCGGGCTGGGTCGGGGTGCCGAACTGCAGGTAGTGGTCGGAGCGGAAGAAGCCGTCGAATCCCAGTTCGGCGGTGGCGCTCGCGGCCTGCACGAGCGTGCGGTACGACGCGCCGCGCTGGGTGGGTTCGGTGTGGACGCAGATCTCCATCGCGTTTCTCTCCTTCTGGGCGGATTCAGAGCGCGGAGCGCGGCAGCCTCTCCTGCTTTTCCTTCTCGAAGTACGCGGCGGCGCGCGCGGGGTCGAGCACCGCCGTCAGATGGCCGTCCGGGCGGATCAGCGCGACCACCGGCGCCCGGCCGAGGCCGCCGACCAGCGCGGGAGCCTGCACGGCCGTTGCCGTAAGACAGCAGACACCCTCGGGCAGCGCCGACTCGATCGCGTCCCGGTCGGACGCGGCGATGCGCTCCGGCTCCCACAGCAGCACCGTGAAACGGTCGACCGGCAGCCCCAGCCAGCCGCCCTTCTCCCGGCCGATCACGGCGGGGACCCGGTCACCGGGGCGCAGCGGCCGGTCCACGGCGGTCTCCTGGTCGGCGTACGTGGTCGAGAGCTGAGCCAGCGTCAGCGCAGTCTCCTTGCGCAGCCGTCCGGTCAGCGCGCCGATCCGGATCCCCACGTCGCGGCGCAGGATGTCGCCGCGCTCGGCCTCGTACGTGTCGAGGACCGACTCGGGCAGCGTGCCGTCGAGCACACCGGCGAGCTTCCAGCCGAGGTTCACCGCGTCCTGGATGCCGGTGTTCATGCCCTGACCGCCGATCGGGCTCATCACGTGCGCCGCGTCGCCGACCAGGAAGCAGCGGCCGACGCGGTACTGCTCGGCCGTGCGGATCGCCGCGTTGAACGTCGTACTGAAGCGCACCGTGCCGACCGAGAACCGGCCGCGCGGACCACGCGCGTGCAGCACCTCCTCGAAGTACTCCGCCGGGTACTGCGTGCGCTTCTGATCCGGCGTCACCTGCACGGCGATGCGGAAAACGTCGTCGCCGAGCGCCGCCAGCGTCAGCGCGCCCGCCGGGCTCCAGCAGTAGCCCGCCATGTGCTGCGGCAGGCCGCCCGAGATCCGGGCGTCGCCGATCGCGAAGTCCAGGCTCGGTTCCGGGCCGGTGAAGCCGACGTCCAGCAGCGAGCGCACGCTGCTGTGCGCGCCGTCCGCGCCGACCACCCAGGACGCCTCGATCCCGGCGCCGCCGCCGTCGCCGGTCTCCACCTCGGCGAACACCCGGTCGCCGTCGGGACGCAGCCCGGTCAGCCGCACGCCGCGCTCGATCTTGCCGTCGAGCTCGGTCAGCCGCCGCTCCAGCACGTCCTCGGTGACGCTCTGCGGCAGCGCGAGGCCGAAGGGGTACGGGGTTCCGCGCAGCGCGTCCAGCCTGACCGTGCCGAGGTGCCGGCCGGCCGAGTGGTAGCGCACGCGGTCGAGCCGGTGCGCCAGGCAGATCAGCTCGTCGGTCACGGCGATCCGGTCCAGCAGCTCCAGGATCCGCGGCCACAGGCTGGTCGCCCGGGAGTGGTCGGCGTGGCCGCGGTCGGCGTCGATGATCCGGATCGGGATGTCACGCTGCAGCAGCTCGGCCGCGACCACCATGCCGACCGGACCCGCTCCGACGATCAGCACCGGGGGTACGAGGACGCGCATCGCGCTCGCTCCTCTCGAAAACACCTGCCGGGTGCCTCGATCCTCGTTCGCGGGGCGGACCGGCAACAAGGCGTGATCGAGAATCGCGGCGATCAGGACCCGTGATGAAACCAGGTGGCGAGTAGGACGGACGCCCCATGCCGCCGACTACACTCCGCCGGATATAGTTGACGCAGAGCACATGCCAATTCGTCCATTGATAATCGGGGTGTGCGGGGAACACGGGGAGTGGGAACCATGGAACTGCGTCAGCTGGAGTATTTCGTCGCCGTCGCGGAGGAGGCCCACTTCGGCCGCGCCGCGCAGCGCCTCTACGTCGGGCAGCCGGCGGTCAGCCAGCAGATCCGCCGGCTGGAGCGGGGACTCGGCGCGACGCTGTTCGACCGCTCCTCCCGGCAGGTCCGGCTGACGATCGCCGGGGAACGGCTGCTGCCGCAGGCCAGGACGGTGCTCGCGGCCGCCGAGACGGCCCGCCGCTCGGTGCGGACGGAGGGCGAGCAGACGAAGCGGACGCTGCGCCTCGGCACCTGCTCCGGCCTCGGCGACCACCTCTACCGGGTGCTGGACAGCCTGTCCGCGCTGATGCCGGACGTGGTGGTCGACCTGGTCTCCACCCCGGCCGACGCGCGCGGCGAGGCGATCGCCTCCGGCCGGCTGGACGCGGCGCTCACGCACGGCGAGCCGCAGTCGGAGTCCGGCGTGGACTGCCTGGACCTGTGGCTGGACCCGCTGGTCGCGGCCGTGCCGGGGCGGCATCGGCTGGCCGCGCAGTCCGAGATCGGCATCGGCGAGCTGGCCGACCTGCCGCTGCGGCTGCTGCCCCGGCGCGGCAACCCGGTGCTGGTGGACTGCGTGATGAACGCGTGCGCCGAGGCCGGGTTCACCCCGCGCGCCGAGCCGCCGTCCACCACACTGGACGAGACGCTCGCCGCGATCGGCTCCTCGGCGGCGAGCTGGACGGTGCTCTACGCCTCGCACGCCCGGCTGCTCACGAACCGCTACGTCGCCTTCCGGCCGTTCCGCGCCCCGCACCTGGAGATCAGGACCCTGCTGCTGCTGCCGCGCGGGAAGCGGACCGAGGAGGCGTCGGCCCTGGTCGAGGCCTGCCGGATCGCGGCGTAGGTGCACATGATGAAACTCTCCCCGTTACCCAACCCACCTTCAGACAGGTAGGCCATCATGGTGGACACGGCCCCCGCCGCGACGAGCGAAAGCCGCCCGTTCGCCGTCGAGTCGCACGGACTCGACGTCATCGCGGAAGGCGAGCGCAAGGGCACCCCGCGCGCGCTGTTCTGGCCCTGGTTCGGCGCCAACGTCTCGGTCCTCGGGCTGAGCTACGGCTCGTTCGTGCTCGGATTCGGCATCTCCTTCTGGCAGGCCCTGGTCGCGGGCGTGCTGGGCATCGTGTTCTCCTTCCTGCTGTGCGGGTTCATCGCCGTCGGCGGCAAGCGCGGCTCCGCGCCCACGATGGTGCTCAGCCGCGCGGCGTACGGCGTGCGCGGCAACCGGCTGCCCGCGGTGATCTCCTGGGCGCTGTCGGTCGGCTGGGAGACGGTGCTGATGGCGCTGGCCACGCTGGCCACGGCGACCGTCTTCGGCCGGCTCGGCTGGGGCGGCGGGACGGGGACGGAGGTCGTCGCGCTCATCGTGGTCGGCGCGCTGACCGTGGCGGGCGGCGTGATGGGCTTCGACCTGATCATGCGGCTGCAGACGGTCATCACGGTCGTCACCGGCGTGCTCACCGTCGTCTACATGATCCTGGTGGTCAACCACCTGCACTGGGACAAGGTGAGCGCGCTCCCCTCGGGCACGGTCCAGGACTTCATCGGCGCGCTGGTGTTCATGATGACCGGCTTCGGCCTCGGCTGGGTCAACGCCGCCGCCGACTACTCGCGCTACCTGCCGCGCAGCTCGTCGAGCCGCTCGATCGTCGGCTGGACCACGTTCGGCTCCTCGCTCGCGCCGCTGCTCCTGCTGGTGTTCGGGCTCCTGCTCGCGGGCTCCTCCACGTCGCTGAACACCGCGATCGCGGCGGACCCGATCGGCGCGCTGACCACGATCCTGCCGACCTGGTTCCTGGTCCCGTTCGCGATCGTGGCGATCCTCGGCCTGGTCGGCGGCGCGGTGCTGGACATCTACTCCTCCGGCCTGTCGCTGCTGGCCGCGGGCGTGCGCATCCCGCGCTACGCGGCCGCCGGGATCGACGGCGTGCTGATGACGGCGGGCGCGATCTACATCGTGTTCTTCAGCAGCAGCTTCATCGGCCAGTTCGAGGGCTTCCTGACCACCCTCGGCGTGCCGATCTCCGCGTGGTGCGGCGTGATCCTGGCCGACCTGCTGCTGCGCCGAACCGGCTACGACGAGCAGGACCTGTTCCGCGTCCAGGGCCGCTACGGCGACATCAGGATCCTGCCGCTCGCCACAACCGTCCTCGGCACGGCGCTCGGCTGGGGCCTGGTGACGAACACCGCCGCGGGCTGGCTCAAGTGGCAGGGCTACCTGCTCTCCCCCTTCGGCCTCGGCGGCAAGTCCGGCTCCTGGGCGTACGCGAACCTCGGCGTGCTCGCGGCGCTCGTCCTGGGCTTCGTGGTCACGCTGGCCTTCTCGCGCAGCCAGGTGCGCGCGCAGGAGCAGCAGGCGTGAGCACCGTCCTCGCCGTCATCGACATGCAGCGCGTCTTCGAGGACCCCGACAGCCCCTGGGCCGTCCCCCGTTTCGCCGAAGCCGTAGCCGGTATCAGCAGGCTCCTACCGGCCTTCGACGACGTGGTATTCACCCGCTTCATCGCTCCGGAGAAGCCCGAGGGCGCCTGGATCCCCTACTACGAGCAGTGGCCCTTCGCCCTCCAGCCCCCGGAGTCTGACCTCTGGCAACTGTCAGCCCCCTTCGCAGCCCGCACAGTCGATACCCTCGACGCCCCCACCTTCGGCAAATGGACCCCCGAGCTGGCCGAACGCGTGGGCCCCGGCGGCCACCTCGTACTCGCCGGAGTCAGCACCGACTGCTGCGTCCTCTCGACGGCAATCCCCGCAGCCGACGCCGGAATCCACGTCACCGTCGTGTCCGATGCCTGCGCCGGTGTGGACGACGCCGCCCACACCCGAGCCTTAGACGCAATGTCCCTCTACGCCCCGCTCATCGAAATCCGCCCTGCCGAGGACCTACTTCACTAGCGCACGACCGGCAATCCGCAGCGCCGTACCCGCATGCAGCCGGCCATCACCGAACAGCATGTCGAACACGCCGCTGAGCACGCGGGGGTCGTTCTGAATCGCACGGATGACGACCCCCGCGGGCGCGGCCCGCCGCAGCAGCGCCATCGTGATCCGGCAGGACAGGAAATGCAGCCGGTGATCCGAACGGAAGTCGCGCTCGAACCTCTCCAGCGCCGCGTTGAGCTCCGGTCCGTTGGCGAGATCCTCCGGCAAGGCCTCGACCAGCCGCCGCGCCGCGGTCATGCTGTACGCGATCCCCTCGCCGCTGACCGGATTGATCATCGACGCCGCGTCACCGATCAGGGTCGCGCGATCGTACGCCAGCTTCGGCATGCCCATCACGCCCGGCAGCTGATGCCCACGCTCGTCCCGCAACTCGCTGATCTCGACACCGCGCTCCCGTAGCCGCTCGACGAACTCGGCCAGCAGCTTCTTCGGCTCCACGCCGCGCTCCCGCAACTGCGCGAACGGCAGTCCGACGCCGACATTGATCGTCCCGTCGCCGACCGGAAAGACCCAACCGTAAGACGGCAGCAACTCCGGACTGAACTCGAACAACATGCTCGGCCCAGCCGCGCCGCCATCCCCGTCCGCCCCGTTCCCCTCGCTCGCCTCGAAGTCCGGGCTCTTGGCGTACGCACGCATCGCCACGCCCCAGAACTCCGGATTGCGCTGCTCAGGACCGACCAGATCCTTCCGCACCGCCGAGTACGCACCGTCCGCGCCGATCACCAGCCGTGCTCGCAGCGTACTGCGACTCCCCGCCGCGTCACGCAGCTCGATCGTCCGCGCCGCTTCGTCCGACGCCGCCATGCCGAGATACCGCATCCCCGTGCAGTCCTGCGCCCCCGCAGCCACCGCCGCCCGGAACAGATGCTCGTCGAACTCCATCCTCGGCACCACGAAAATGTCCGTGAGCTTGCCGCGCAGGTCCGGAATCGGGTTCTCGCTACGCTTGCCACCCGGGCCGAACACCGTGACCGAATCGATCCGGCGCCGCCCCTCGAGCACGGAGTCCAAGCCGAAGTCGCGCAGCACCCGCACGGCCGCCGGACCGATGCCGTCACCGCACGTCTTGTCCCGGGGAAACGTGCTGCGGTCGATCAGCGCCACCCGCAGCCCGCGCCGCGCCGCCGCGTACGCCGCGATCGACCCGGCCGGACCCGCTCCGACCACCGCTATGTCGACGTCAACGTCCGCGAGCGCTGCCCCGTGATCAACCATCCGGCAAGTCTTTCACAACGCGGGGTTTTTCACCTGGAGGCACCCGAGTTCGCGCACGACGCGGGCCAGCGCGCGGATCGCGTCGGTCTCCGTCCCGGTGCGCCAGACCAGGCCGTAGGTCAGCGGCCCGAGGTCGTCGAACGGCAGCCAGAGGATGTCGGGGCGGCCCCAGTAGCGGCTGGTGTGCGAGGGGAAGACGGTCACGATGTCGCCGGAGCTGATCAGCGTGAAGATCTCGTCCGTGGTCGTGGCCATCGGACCGCGCACGATCTCGTGGCCGCGCGGCGTGTGCGAGGGCACGTAGCCCTGGATCCAGTACTCCGGCAGATCCGGCGCGTTGACGTGCTCGAAGTCGGCGAACATCTCCAGCTCGGCCCGATCCCGCGTGGCCAGCTCGTGGTCCACGCCGACGGCGAGCACGCGCGGGTCGCTGAACAGCGGCGGTCCGACCGTCAGGTCCGGCTCCTCGACCGGCATCCAGGCGACCAGCACGTCCACGGTTCCGGCGCGCAGCCCCGCGAACGGATCGGCGAACGGCGCGGCCCGGATCTGCAGCGCGCACGTCGGATTCCGCGACCGGAACGCCTCCCAGTAGGTCCGCAGGTCGTACGCGTTGCCGGGGATCATGCCGACCCGCAGCCGATTGGTCACGCCGGTCGCCGCCATCCGCGCACGTTCCAGCGACTCGTGCAGACCCACGTAGACCGGCTGCAGATCCGCGCGCAACTGCTCGCCGACCTCGGTCAGCCGCACGGTCCGGCTGGTGCGGTCGAACAGCGCCGTGCCGATCCGCCGCTCCTGCGCCTTGATCGCCTGGCTCACCCGCGCCTGGGACACCCGAAGCCGCTCGGCGGTGCGCCCGAAGTGCAGTTCCTCGGCCAGCACCAGGAATATCTCGATGTCCCGTAACTCCACGCCGCTCCCTGACCACCCGCGATAACCCCCGTGTTATCGGCCGTTGCGGAAGTCTACGTTGATACACCCATGCGCTGGCAAGGAACGTGTTCCCATGACCCCACGCACCACGACGAACCCGCCCTGGATCACCGCCGTCTTCGAGGCCGTAGACACCGGCGGCCTCCCCCGCGAACTCCAGCAGGTGGTCGCGCTGCGAACCAGCCAGATCAACGCCTGCGCCCCAAGCATCCACGCCCTCACAACCCGCCTGCACACAGAAGGCGACTCCCCCGCCCGCATAGCCGCAGTCGAGACGTGGCAGCAGGCCCCGTACTTCGACGAAGCCGAACGCGCCGCCCTGGACCTCGCCGAACGCACCACCCAAGCCGTCGACGAAGAACTCTGGCACCGCCTGTCCACCCACTACGCCGACCACCAAGTCGCCGCCCTGGTCCTGCTCATCGGCGCCACCGCCATGGTCAACCGCCTGAACACGATCAGTTCGCCCCGGAGCCGGCAGTGATCGACCCCAGCTCCATGCACACCATGCACGACACCCTCCGCGAGAAACTATCCCGCGTAGACGTACGCACCGTGATCGCCGACGCTCCCGCCTGGCAGGCCTTCAAAATCGCCCTGCACGTCCACCACAGCACCGAGGACGACATCCTCTTCCCCGTCCTCCGCCACAACCTGGCCGCCACCCCCGACGCCCTAGCCCTGCTGGAAGCGATGGAAGCAGAACACGATGCCATCAAACCTCTGATAACTACGCTGGACGCCGCCGCACTAGATCCGTCCACGGAATCAACGTGCCTCCACGAGCTGCTCGACGCCCTGACCACCGGCCTCCTAGGCCACCTCAAACACGAGGAGGACGCCGCCCTACCCCTCATCGCCCGATCCCTGAGCACCGACCAATGGACCGCCTTCGAGCAACTCCACGAATGGCGACTACGGCGGGCCTGCTAGCTCTGCCCGGTCGTCGGAGCGAGGAGTGCGGTGGCCGCCTGCGTCGCGACCTCGGTCAGATCCCGCACGTCGCCGCCGTCCTCGACCGTGGTGGCGGTCAGTTCCCTGATGCCGCCGAGCAGTAGCAGCGCGAGCGGGCGGGAGAGCGGTCCGGCGCCGGAGCGGCGGAAGACCTCGGTGTCGGACAGCCGCAGCAGCAGCTCGGTCATCTCGTCGATCGCCTCGCGCTGGACCGTGCGGGCGACCGTGCCGAGGGCCGGGAGTTCGCGGATCCAGCTGATCATGATCGCGGGATCCGAGACGACGGCGTCGATGTACGCCTCGACCGCCTGGCGCACCTGCTCCCGCCACGGCGCCGCCGGGTCCACCGAGGCTTCGATGCGGTGGCGCATCCGCTCGTTCGACGAGTGCAGCAGGGCGACGTAGCACTCGTCCTTGCTCGCGAACTCGGCGTAGAAGGTGCGCCGCGACGTGCGCGCGTGCCGGACCACGTCGGCGATCGTGCTGTCCCGGTAGCCGCGGTCCCGGATCGAGGCGGCGAGGCCGTCGATCAGCCGCTGGCGGAACGGCGCGGCATCGTCCGGCAGCGGGGTGGCGTCGGCGGAAGTGGCGGCAGTCATCGTTGGACCAAGTTATCCCACCAGCACGGATCCACCGCTGTTTCCCCGGCCTTGTGCGACGCGGTACTTCGCAGTACCGTCGTGCTGGTACTCAGCAGTACCGCAGTCTGCGAAGGAGCGGCGCCATGACCGACCTGGCCACGAACCGGCCGCCGGACCAGTCGCAGACGCCCACGCCGCCCCTCCCCCGGGTCCCGCCGGGCCCGCGGCACGGCTCCCGCCTGCACGGACTCGCCTTCGCGGCCAACCGGCGGCGGGTGACCCAGCGGATGAGCCGCCGCTACGGCCCCACGTTCACGCTGCGGCTGCCCGCCTGGGGCCCGACGGTGTTCCTCAGCGAGCCCGCGCTGGTCAAGCAGCTTTTCACCACCAGCCCCGAGCTGATCGGCAACATGGAGCCGAACCTCGGCCGGGTGCTCGGCCCGCAGTCGTTCTTCAACCTCGACGGCGACGCGCACAAGCGCCAGCGCAAGCTGCTGCTCCCGCCCTTCCACGGCCGCCGCGTGCAGTCGTACGAGGGCATCATCGAGGAGGAGACCCGGCGCGAGTGCGCGACGTGGCCCGAGGGCCAGGCCTTCCCGACGCTCGAGTCGATGATGCGGATCACGCTCAACGCCATCCTGCGCGCGGTCTTCGGCGCGCACGGCGAGGAGTTCGAGGCGCTGCGCGAACTGCTGCCGCCGATGGTGACGCTCGGCTCCAAGCTGACGATCATGCCCGGGCCGGAGCTCGACCTCGGCCGATTCAGCCCGTGGGGCCGCTTCCGCATCTACCGGCGGCGGTTCGACGAGATCGTGGACCGGCTGATCGCGACCGCGCAGGCCGATCCGCACCTCGACGAGCGCAACGACATCCTGGCCCTGATGCTCCAGGCCCGCTACGACGACGGCGAGGCGATGGCCCCGCGCGCCGTGGCCGACCAGCTGCTGACGCTGCTCGCCGCCGGACACGAGACGACCGCGACCACGCTCGCCTGGGCCGTCGAGCGCATCCGGCGCCACCCGCGCGTGCTCGACCGCCTCGTCGCCGAGGTGAACGAGGGCGGCTCCGAACTGCGCAAGGCGACCATCCTCGAGGTGCAGCGCACGCGGCCGGTGATCGACCTGACCGGCCGCAAGGTGCGCGGCGAGGCCGTCGCGATCGGCCCGTGGGTGCTGCCGCGCGGCCACAGCATCATGGTCTCGATCAGCCTCGTGCACGACGACGACTCCGTCTTCCCGAACGCGGCCGTCTTCGACCCCGACCGCTTCGTCGGCGTGAATCCGGACACGTACTCGTGGGTCCCCTTCGGCGGCGGCACCCGGCGCTGCATCGGCGCGGCGTTCGCGACCATGGAGATGGACGTGGTGCTGCGCACGCTGCTGACCGACTTCGAGCTGGTCAGCACCGACGAACCCGACGAGGGCTGGCACTCCCGCGGCGTCGCCTGGGCCCCGCGGAGCGGCGGAATGATTGAAGTACGCCGCCGCGTGGTATAGTGAGGACAGCGTTGGGGGCGCGAATCTAGCCGATGTCATCTTTCCGGCACCGTGTCTCCCCGTACCAACGCGGTTTTTCAACACCACACGTATCGCTTTACAGCTCTGCCACACTCCGTGCTTCGTGACGTATCCGAGGCGGGTCGCGCAGTGCTACCCAAATCTAAGGATATTGCTATGACCACCACCCTTGAACACCCCGTGTCCACGACCGACGAACCGGTCCAGCAGGTCAGCGGCGTCGTCGACCTCCAGGACCGGCACGGATTCCTGCGCGTCACCGGCTACCAGCCCGGACCGCAGGACCTGTACCTCTCCGCTGACCTGATCCGCAGGCACCAGCTGCGCACCGGCGACCTCGTCACCGGCACCGCGGCGCCGCAGACCGGCGGCAACGCCGGCAGGTCCGGCAGGTCCGGGCAGGCCGCCAAGACGGCCCACCCGCTCGCCCGCGTCCAGCTCGTCAACGGCGTCCCCGCCGAGGTGCACGGCCCGCGGCCCCGGTTCGCCGAGCTCACCCCGGTCCACCCGACCGAGCGGCTGCGGCTGGAGACCGGCCCCGACGTGCCCGGCACCCGCGTCATCGACCTGCTCGCGCCGATCGGCAAGGGCCAGCGCGGCCTGCTCGTGGCCCCGCCGAAGACCGGCAAGACCCAGCTGCTGAAGTCCATCGCGCGGGCCGTCGAGCAGAACCACCCCGAATGCCACCTGATGGTCGTGCTGCTCGACGAGCGGCCCGAAGAGGTCACCGACATGCGCCGCGCGATCAGCGGCGAGGTCGTCTCCTCCACCTTCGACCGCCCGGCGCACGAGCACATCGCGATCGCCGAACTCGCCGTCGAACGCGCCAAGCGACTCGCGGAACAGGGCACTGACGTCGTCATCCTGCTCGACTCGCTCACCCGGCTGTGCCGCGCGCACAACAACAACGCCAAGCCCGGCGGACGCACGCTGTCCGGCGGAGTCGACGCCGCCGCCGTGGCCGGACCCAAGCGCTTCTTCGGCGCGGCCCGCAACCTCGAGGACGCCGGCTCGATCACCATCCTGGCCACGGCCCTGATCGACACCGGTTCGCGCGCCGACGAATACTTCTTCGAGGAGCTCAAGAGCACCGGCAACATGGAACTGCGCCTCGACCGCGCCCTGTCCGACCGCCGCGTCTTCCCCGCGATCGACATGACCGGCTCCGGCACCCGCCGCGAGGAACTGCTCATGCCCGCCGACGAGCTCGACGCCGTCCGCCGCCTGCGCCGCGTACTCGGCGCCCAGCCCGGCGAGCAGGCCACCGAATTGCTGCTCCAGCGGATGAAGAGCACCCGCAGCAACGCCGAGTTCCTGCGCCAGATCCTGCAGACGACGCCGTCCCACTCGGACTCCTGAGCCTGAGAACTCAGGACCCGAGCGAGACGACGCCGTCGCCGAACTTGAGCCGCGACCTACGAGATCGAGAAGGCCGCCGACGCCGCGACGTCATACGGCGTCGTGTCGTCCTTGTCGATCTGCAGGATGTAGTTCCCGGACTCCACAGTCGGCACGGCGGCCGAGTTGATGTCGCCCTGACTCACCGCCAGGTCCGAAGCCGGGAACGTGACGTGCACGATGCTGGAGGCGCCCGCGTCGAGCGTCACCCGCGCCCAGCCGACCAGCCGCTGCGGCGGAACCAGCACCGCGCTGACCGGCTGCGCCACGTACACCGGCACGATGTCCGTACCCGCCGAGCTGCCGGTGTTGGTCACCGTGAACGTGGCAACGCCGCTCCCGCTGGCACGCACATGCGCCGTGACTGACAGAGAACTCACATCAAAACTGGTATACGAAAGCCCGTACCCGAACGGATAGAGCGGGTTGTACGCGTGCCCCTGCCCCGATCCCGTCCCCGCCAACTGGTCGAAGAACTTGGGCTCGTCCCCCAGCGGCGAGGGTGCGGATCCATCGAAGTCGCCGCCCACCGTCGCCGCATCGGACGGCCAGCTCACCGACAGATGCCCGCTCGGGTCGTTCTTCCCGAACAGCGTGTCCGCGACCGCCTGGCCCGCCTCGGTGCTGCCCTGGTACGCCATCAGGATCGCGTTCGCCTGCTCCGCCGACCCGAGCCCGAGCGGCCGGCCCGCGATCACGACCACGATCACCGGCTTGCCCGTCTTCTCCAGCGCCGAGATCAACGCGGTCTGATCCGCGGGCAGCGCGGGCGCGGGATTGTCCCCGAGCCCCTCCGCGTACGCCTTCTCCCCCACCGCCACGACGTACGCATCCGTACTCGACGCGTCCGCGACCGCAGTGGCCTGATCAGGCACGAAGGTGGCATTCGGGTCATCCGCCAGGATCCCCTTCTGCACCGTGGTCCCCGGCGGGATCTGGTTCGCGGGCCCCATGCAACAGACGTGGCCGGCGCCGTACACGCCCTGCCAACTGACGCTCCAGCCACCAAGCTGGTTGGTCATCGAATCCGCACTGGGCCCGGTGACCACCACGTGCGCCGAAGCCGAGAGCGGCAGCACGCTCCCCTGGTTCCGCAGCAGCGTCATCGACTCCTCGGCGGCCTGCAACGTCTGCGACCGCCCCGCAGTCACAGCCGCGTCCGCGGCATTCGCGTCCACACACGGCAGACTCGAATCCCGCACGCACGCCTGATCGAACAGCCCCAGCTCGAACTTCATGGTCAGAATCCGGCGCACCGCCTGGTTGAGCCGCGCCATCGAGATCTTCCCGGACTGCACGTCCTGCACGACCGCGTTCTGCCAGTCATCCGGCCCGGACACCTCCATGCTCATGTCCACGCCCGCGTTCACCGCGTCCGCCACCGCCGACGGCAGATCCGCGGCCACGTGGTAAGTGGTCTGCAACGCGATGACGTCCTGATAGTCGCTGACGACCACCCCCTGGAAGCCCATCTGCCCGCGCAGGATGTCCGTGAGCAGATAGTGCGAGGACGTGGCGGGCACGCCGTTGATCGACCCGGAGTCGACCATCACCGCACCGGCCCCCGCGTCGATCCCGCCCGCGTACGACGGCAGGATCGTGCTCTCCAGGTAGTTCAGCGGCAGCAGCGCCTCATCGCGGTCGTGCCCGTTGATCGACTCCGAATACCCCGCGAAATGCTTCACCGTCGCTGAAACTTTCAGAGCCCCGGACCCGGCCGACGCCTGCATCCCCTTCACGTCCGCCCCGCCGAGCGCCGCCGACAGCGCGGGCTCCTCGGCCCACGTCTCGTAGTAGCGCCCCCACCGGTTGTCCCGCGCCAGGTCCTGAACCGGCGCGAACGCCCAGTCCCACCCCGTCGCCCGCAACGCCGAAGCAGTAGCCTGCCCCTCGCTATAGACCGCCGAGGCGTCCCAGGTGGCCCCCATCCCGATCGACTGCGGGAACAGCGGCGCCTGCCACGGATGCCCGTCCCCGTGCACCGCGTCGATGCCGAAGACCAGCGGGATGTGCAGCCGCGAATGCGCGACCGCGTACTGCTGGATGATGTTGTACTCGTTCGCCCAGTCGTACCCCGTGTTCCCGACCCCGCCCTTCCCCGTGGTGTCCGGCGGGTTGTCAGTGCCGCCCGCCAACACCGACCCGACATCATCCTTCACGAGAATCTGCTGCATACAAGCGGCGTTCGGCATCCCGAACCCACTCCCACCCCCGCAAGTGGCGCTGGAGGGGTCGGTCAGATTGTCAACAAGCTGCTGATCCATCTGCCCCGCCTTCTCCTGCACCGTCATCCGCCCCAACAGGTCGGACACGCGGGACGGGATCGAGGCCGAGGCGTTCATATACAGCGGCCCCGCCCCCGCCCCAGCGGATCCCGCCGGAACGAGGAACGCCCCCGTGACCGCCACCAACATCAACAACACCCGTGTTCGCTTCGTGCGGTGGACTCGCATCATCGCGACACTCCTGGATAGCTAGATCTATTTTTACCTGATCTTTTCCGGACAGCCCGGCCCGAACGAGGTGAAAATAGGTCCTCATGAATTCCCCATCAACCCCCCACGGTTCCGGAACCCCGAACCCCGACGCGCGGGTTAGGCGATCAGGTGCTCGGCCAGGAGGAGGGTGCCGATCAGGACCATGACGATGCCGGAGGAGCGGGAGACGGCTTTGGCCACAGCGGGGCGGGTGCGGAGGACCCGGCGGGCGGTGGTACCCACGCCGGTGTAGACGATGCCGCAGTTGGCGGTGTGGATCAGGCCCAGGAGCGCGATTTGGGCGGCGAAGGGCCAGGGGGCGGTGCGGGCGGCGAATTGTGGGAGTAGGGCTAGGAAGAGAAGCAGGGCCTTGGGATTCAGGCCGCTGATTCCTGCGCCTCGGGCGGCGCGGCGGGGCCAAGGGGCGACGGTGGGGGCGGCGGCGGGTTGGGGGATGGAGGGGCGGAGCAGGGTGATGGCGCCTAGCCAGAGTAGGTAGAAGGCGCCGACGGTGGTGAGGGTTGTCAGGACTGCGGGGGTCTTGGCGACTAGGGCGGCCACTCCGCTGGCTACGGCGGCCGTGAGGAGTATGTAGCCGGCTAGGAGTCCGCCCACTGCTGGGAGCACCGAGTGGTCGCGTAAGCCGGAGGCGATGACGTAGGCCCAGTCGGCGCCCGGCACCAGGACCAGGAGGATGGAGACGGCCCAGAACGCGGCTATCGCGGCTATCGGCATAGGGGAAAGAGTATGGGGAAATCGGGGGGACGTGTTTTCAAGTTTGGCGAGATGGGGGGCTTGTTGTGGAAGAATCCGGGGGATGGACGAGGTGGATCGGAAGATTCTTGCCGAGCTGCAGCGGGATGGGCGGCTGACGCTCACGGAGTTGGCTGAGCGGGTGCGGTTGAGCGTGTCGCCGTGTCATCGGCGATTGCGGGCGTTGGAGAAGTCGGGGGCGATCGCGGGGTATCACGCTCGGCTGGACGCGGCGGCGCTTGGGTTGGCGTTCGAGGCGCTGGTCTTCGTGACGATGCGGTACGAGGATCGGGAGACGGTGGCCGAGTTCGAGCAGCGGGTCGCGGAGATTCCGAACGTGCTTCAGGCGCAGCGGCTGTTCGGGGATCCGGACTATCTGCTGCGGGTTGTCACGCGAGATCTGGCTGCCTACCAGCGGCTTTACGATGACCGGCTGGCCACGCTGCCGGGGGTGCAGCGGCTCAACTCCACGTTGGTGATGAAGAGTTTGATCGAGGTGCGGCCGTTGCCGTTGTGAGCACCGCGTGGAGAGCCCTGCGGATCAGTTCTATGCCTTGGGCGGAGTCGGTGGGCGGGGCGGCGGCGTAGCCGAGGACTAGGCCGGGGGCGTTGGGGAGTTGGTGGTGCCAGGAGAGTGGCTGGGTCTTGACGCCTTGTTCCAGGGCTGCGGTGGCTAGGTCCGTGTCTCGGAAGTCGGCGTTGAAGGTGATCATCAGGTGTAGGCCCGCGGCGGCGCCGTGGATTCGGGCTTGCGGGAGGTGGGTGTGGATCGCCTCGATCATGGCGTCCCGGCGACGGCGGTGGCGGCGACGCAGCATGCGTAGATGGCGTTCTAGTTCGCCGGACTCCATGAGTTCGGTGAGCACTAGTTGCGGCAGGACGGCGTTGCCCAGGTCGGCGTATCGCTTGGCTACGACGACGGCCTCGCGGTAGCGGCGTGGCGCGATGAGCCAGCCTACGCGGAGGGCAGGGGCGAGGGTTTTCGAGACGCTGCCGGTGTAGAAGACCTGCTCTGGCAGCAGTGCGCGGACGGCGGGGACCGGAGGGCGGTCATAGCGGTGTTCGGCGTCGTAGTCGTCTTCGAGGATGATGCCGCCGGTGTCCTCGGCCCACTTGATCAGTTCGCGGCGACGGCTGCCGTCGAGGACCACGCCGGTGGGGAATTGGTGCGCGGGGGTGAGTGCCACGGCCGGGGCGTTGCTGGCGCGAAGGGCGTCTACGCGGATTCCGGACGCGTCTACGGGGATCGGGGGCGTCTTCAGGTGACGGCTGGCTAGGTGTTGGCGCACGCCCAGGGAGCCGGGGTCCTCGACGGCGATGGTGTCGAAGCCGTCGTCGATCAGGACGCGGGAGACCAGGTCGAGGGCTTGGGCCACGCCGGTCACGATGACTACGTCGTCGGCGTCTACGCGGATGCCTCGGTTGCGGGTGAGCCAGTCGGCGACGGCGCGGCGGAACGGCGGTGCGCCGCGCGGGTCGCCGTATCCGAAGGCTGCGGGATCGAGTGCGTCGAGGACTCGTCGTTCGGCGCGCAGCCAGGCACTACGGGGGAAGGCGGCCAGGTCGGGGACGCCGGGGGTGAGGTCGATGCGCGCGGGGCTGGCGCGTAGGAGGTCGAACACATCGTGGCTCGGGAGGTGGGTGAAGGCCGTTCGGGACGGAGGTGAGAGCGGGGATCGTGGGGATGGGGGCGGTGTGGCGGAGGTGGCGGCTGCGGCTACGAAGGTGCCGGCGCGGCCTCGGGCGACCAGTTGGCCGTCTTCGGTGAGGCGGCGGTAGGCCTCGGTGACCACGCCTCGGGAGACGCGGAGTTCTTCGGCTAGGACGCGGCCGGGTGGTACGCGGGTGCCCATGGGGAGGCGGCCGTCGGCGATGGCGGTGCGCAGTTGGTCGGTCAGCCAGCTGGAGAGGCCGCCGGTCGGGGCCCGGCTCACGTCGAGTTGCAGGAAGTCGGTTCCGGTTTTGGACCTGTCAGATGGCTCTGGTTTGGACCTTGGCACAGGACCATTATCGCCGGGAGAGTGGGGGCGTGGGAACTTCGGAGATGACGGTGGATGTGGGTGTGGGCGCTCGCGTTGCGGCGGAGGCGGGGCCGAGTCGGGTGCGGCATGCTGCGCGGGGGGCGGTGGGGATGACGTTCGTGGGGAGCAGTGTGGCGGTGTCGCACGTGTTGAATTCGGCGCCACTGTTCACGGCGCAGGCGATTCGGTACGTCGGGGCGGCGGGGCTTTTGCTGGTGCTGGCTCGGCGGGCGCGGGTGCGGTTGGTCTGGCCGCGCGGGGTGGAGTGGCTGTGGCTTTCGGGGGTCGCGGCGTTCGGGCTCGCGTTGTTCAACGTGGCGGTCGTGCGCGGGGTGGCGCACGCTGAGCCGGCGACGATCGCGGTGGCGGTGGCGTGCGTGCCGGTGGTGCTCGGGGTGGTGGGGCCGCTGCTGGAGGGGCGGCGGCCTAGCGGCAGGGTGCTGATCGCGGCGGCTACCGTCACCGCCGGGAGCGTGCTGGTCGAGGGGACCGGGCAGACGGACGCGGTCGGGCTGGCGTGGGCCGCGGTGGCGTTGGTCTGCGAAGCCGCGTTCACGCTGATGGCGGTTCCGGTACTCCCCCGGCACGGCGCGTGGGGCGTCTCGGTGCACTCGGTGTGGATCGGCGCGGTCATGCTCGCGGTGCTCGGCGTGACGACGGAGGGGCCTGCCGCGGTCACCCGGCTCACGGCGGCGGACTGGGCGGCGATGGGATATCTGGCCGTGCTGGTGACGGCGGTGGCGTTCATTCTCTGGTACTCGACGGTCGCGGTGCTCGGCGCCGGGCTCGGCGGGTTGATCACCGGCATCGCGCCGATCTCGGCGGCAGTGGTCGGCGTGGTGCTGGACGGGCGGGTGCCGAGCGTGCCGGTCTGGTGCGGCGTGCTCGTCGTCATCGGCGGGCTCTCCGTGGGACTGTTGGGGAAAGATTTTTCGCGCGAGCCTGTAGTAGCGGGGCCCGCCCGTTCGTCATAGGGACGAGAACCACCCCAACGAACCGCGAACGGAGCAGATCATGAAGTACCTGATGCTGGTGTGCGTGGACCCCGACCTCGCGCCGGGAGCCGCCGAGGGCGCGCCCGACGTCGAGGAATGGGTCAAGGAGAACGACGCGAGCGGGGTCCGGGTGACCGGCAACCGGGTGCGGCCGGGCAGCGACGCGACCACGGTGCGGGTGCGCAACCGGGAGGTGCTGCTCTCGGACGGTCCGTACGCCGAGACGAAGGATCTCATCGCCGGGTTCGACATCCTGGAGTGCGCGGATCTCGACGAGGCGGTGGAGGTGGCGTCGAAGCACCCGATGGCCTGGGCGGGCGTGATCGAGCTGCGGCCGTACTGGGTGGACGACGAGGACTGAGCCCGCGTTGTCGACCCGCGAGCCGATCGCCGGGATCATCGCCGGGATCTACGCCGACGGTTGGAGCCGGATCGTGGCCGCCATGATCCGGTTCACCGGCGGCGACTGGGACCTGGCCGAGGAGTGCGCGCAGGACGCGTTCGCGCAGGCGCTGCGCACCTGGGAGCGCACCGGCGTACCCCGGCAGCCGCTCGCCTGGCTGACCACCGCCGCCCGCAACCGCGCCGTGGACCGGATGCGCCGCGTGTCGACCGAGGCGGCCAAGCTCAGGGAGTGGGCCGCGATGGAGCGCGAGCAGCCGCCGCCGTACACGAGCGACGGCGAGATCCCGGACGAGCGCCTCGAGCTGATGTTCACCTGCTGCCACCCGGCGCTGAACCTCGACGCGCAGGTCGCGCTGACGCTGCGCACGCTCGCCGGGCTGAGCACGGCCGAGATCGCGCGTGCGTTCCTGGTGCCGGAGCGCACGATGGGCCAGCGGATCTTCCGGGCGAAGCAGAAAGTCGCGCACGCGGTGATCCCGTTCCGGGTGCCGCCCGCGCACCTGCTGCCGGACCGGCTTCCGGCCGTGCTGCACGTGCTCTACCTGCTGTTCAACGAGGGCTACAGCGACCAGCAGCACAAGACGAGGCTGGCGCTGGAGGCGATCCGGCTCGCGCGGGTGCTCGCGGCGCTGATGCCGGACGAGCCCGAGGCGCACGGCATGCTCGCGCTGATGCTGCTGCACGACGCGCGCCGTCCCTCGCGCGCCGACGCGTCCGGCGAGATCACCACGCTCGACGAGCAGGACCGTTCGCGCTGGGACCGGGAGCTGATCGACGAGGGTACGGCGGTCCTGGAGCGTGCGCTGCGGACGCGGCGGGCCGGGCCGTTCCAGATCCAGGCGGCGATCGCGGCGTGCCACGCGACGGCGTCGTCCGCGGTGGAGACCGATTGGCCGCAGATCGTCGGGCTGTACGAGCAGCTCGCGCGGGTGGCGCCGAGCCCGATCGTCGACCTGAACCACGCGGTCGCACTCGGGATGGTGCAGGGGCCCGAAGCCGCGTTGCCCTTGGTGGACGCGCTGGCCGAGTCGGGCCGCCTCGATGGCTACTACCTGCTGCACGCGACCCGCGCTGACCTGCTGCAACGCTGTGGCCGTGCCGCCGAGGCCGCCGATTGTCTGCGGGCGGCGCACGAACTGGCGCCGACGGAGGCCGAGCGTCGGCTGCTGGCTCGGCGGTTGTCAGCCGTCGCCGGTTCGCCGCACGCTGGCGGCCGGGACGCGGAGCCGGTGGGCGGGCAAGGGGTCGAATCGGGTGACGACGCAGGCCACGACGATGACGAGCGGCCAGAGTGACTGGACGGCGGTGAGGATCCGCTCGGCGAGTCCCGCGATGCCGTGACCGTGCAATTCGACGAGGAACCACGCGGCCCCGGCCGCCATCAGGGCCGTGACGACGATGCCGGTCGACTGCCGCAGCGCCCACGTGCGGGTGCTGCGGACGGCGGCCAGGGTCGGGAAGAGCGCGAGGAGCGTGAAGCCGATCCCGGTGGAGACGAGGTGCCGCAGCGAGGTGCCGCCCTCGGGTTCGGGTGACAGGGCCACCACCACGGACGCCACACCCCCGCATGCGAGCACGACGCGTCCGGGCATCGCGGCGGCGCGCAGCCCGATGGCGGTCGCGAAGTGGCAGACGCCCAGCACGCACAGCGCGCCGGTCATCACCCACGGGTCGGCGGCACCCTCGGCGGCCAGCGCGCTGATCGAGTCGAGCATCGGGCTGTACCCGGCCGGTTGCAGCGTCGCCCCGAACGCCCACCCGAAGATCAGGACCACGGGGGCGCACACCGCGGAGATCAGCGCCCACCTCGGGACCGCGGGCCACCGGGGACTGGGGGCTGGGCTCGCGGGTCGATGGCTCTCGCCTGGCCGCGTTCTCGTCGGTCGCCACCCAACCCCAGGGTGGCTCCCTCCTCGGCCTTGCCAGACTCGGCCCTCGACCCGCTCCCTGATCCAGCCCCCAGTCCTCGGTCGCCCTAAGGTCATAGATCCAACGTAGGTTCATGACCGCGCGTCCCGCACGGGGTAATGAGGACGAATGGTCCTTACGTGGGATCAGAGCGCGGGGATCTCGGCCCAGATCGTCTTGCCGCTGGCCGTGTGGCGGGTGCCCCAGCGATGGGCCATCTGGGCGACGAGCATCAGGCCGCGGCCGCCCTCCTCCCAGTCCCGGGCCCGGCGCAGGTGCGGCGCCGTGCTGCTGGCGTCGGAGACCTCGCAGATCAGGATCCGGTCACGGATCAGCCGCAGCGTGATCGGCGCGCTCGCGTACCGGATCGCGTTCGTCACCAGCTCGCTCGCGATCAATTCGGCGGGGTAGGTCAGGTCGCCGAGGCCCCACTCGCACAGCCGGTGCGAGACGCCCTTCCTGACCTGCGCGACCGCCGCCGGGTCGGCCGGAACACTCCAGGTGGCGACGCGGTCGGCGCCCAGGGCCCGGGTGCGCGCGAGGATGAGCGCGACGTCGTCCTGCGGCCACGTCGTGACCAGGTCGGCGAGCACGTCGTCGCAGGCCTCTTCCAGCGGGCGGCCCGGGTCGGCGAGCACCCGCTTCAGCCGCTCGTAGCCCTCGTCCACGTCGCGTTCGTGCGTCTCGATCAGGCCGTCGGAGAACAGCGCGAGCAGGCTGCCCTCGGCGAGCTCCACCTCGATCGCCTCGAAGGGCAGGCCGCCGACGCCGAGCGGCGGGCCGATCGACAGCGGGACGCGGGCCGCCGCGCCGTCCGGGGCCACGATCACCGGCGGCGGGTGCCCGGCGCTGGCCATCGTGCAGATCCGGGTGACCGGGTCGTAGACGGCGTAGCAGCAGGTGGCTCCTATCTCGCCGCCCTCCTCGGCGAGCTCGGACCCGGCCTCCGCGGACAGCCGCACCACGAGGTCGTCCAGGCTGGTCAGCAGCTCGTCCGGCGGCAGGTCCACGTCGGAGAGCGTGCGCACGGCGGTCCGCAGCCGGCCCATCGTGGCCGAGGCGCGGATGCCGTGCCCCACGACGTCGCCGACGACCAGCGCGACGCGGGCGCCGGAGAGCGGGATCACGTCGAACCAGTCGCCGCCGATCCCGGAGCGGCTGCGGGCCGGGATGTAGCGGGACGCGGCCTCGACGGCGCCCTGCTCCGGCATGCGCTGCGGCAGCAGGCTGCGTTGCAGCGACAGCGCGGTCTCGCGTTCGCGCGTGTAGCGGCGGGCGTTGTCTATGGCGACGGCGGCCCGTGCGGCGAGTTCCTCGGCGAGCAGCAGGTCGTCGGGGCCGAAGCGCTCCATGCGGTCCTGGCGGCTGCGGCGGTAGAAGACCGCCACGCCGAGTGTCACGCCGCGGGCCCGCAGCGGCACGGCCATCAGCGAGTGATAGCCCTGACCCTGGATGATCGCGGCCCGGTGCGCGTCCGCCTGCATCCATTGCCGGAAATCGGGGTCCTCGGCGTTGCACACGACCCCGGCGCCGCTGGTGAGGGCGCGCGCGGGCGGCGAGTACTCCGGATAGCCGTCGACGGCCCCTGACTCGACGGCCGTCGGCAGCAGCGTGCCGGGCGCGAACCGGTGGGTGATGCGGCGCAGCGTGACCGTGCCGGACGAATCGGCGCCGCCCGGGCCGCCCTCGCCGAATTCGTAGTCGGATTCGAGGGCCGTGAGCAGGTCCACGCTGGCGAAGTCCGCGAGCTCCGGCACCGTCACGTCGAGCAGTTCGCACGCGGTCTGCTTCAGGTCGAGCGTGCTGCCGATGCGGCTGGCGGCCTCGTTCAGCAGGACGAGCCGTTTCCGGGCCCAGAACTGCTCGGTCATGTCGTGCGCCACGAGGGCCACGCCGTGCACGGTGCCGTCGGCGTCCTTGAGCGGCGCGAAGTCGACGGACCACGCGTGGATCCGCTGCTCGCCGCCGGTGCGCTGGAAGCTCTCGATGTGTACGGGCTCGCCGGTGTCGCGCGCACGGCGCAACCCGTCGTACAAATCGGCCGTCTGCGGCTGCGTGGTGATGTCGTGGATGTCGAGCCCGCGCACGACGTCGTCGGGCAGGCCGACGACCGGCAGCATGGCCTGGTTCGCGGACCGGTACTTGAGGTCGGCGTCGTAGATCGAGACCGAGCAGCGCGGCATCTGGTCGAAGGCCCAGCGCGTGAGGTCCGCGTCCCCGGGGCGGGGTTCCCGGCCGCTGAGCTGGCACACGAAGCGCCAGCTCCCGGTCTCGCGGTCGTGGTGCGCGATGACGGCCGCCTCCACCCGCTGCCCGTCGCGCCGCCGCAGCCCGAGTTCGCCGTTCCACCGCTCCGGGTTCGCCGCGGCGAGCTTGCGGACGTCCGCGGGCGCGACGGGGTCGGCGAGCAGCTCCCCCGCGGGCCGGCCCACGATCTGCGCCGCCGCATAGCCGAGCAGGGCCGCGGCGGGTGCGTTCCAGCCCGTGACGAAGCCACGGGCATCGACGACGACCTCCGCCGTGCCCTCCAGGGAAAACTCGTGTCGTTCAGTCACCAATCGACCACTCAGAGCGCGAGACCGTCATCGTAACATCCGTACGAACGCGACGATGGTCGAAAAGGTTCACCCGATCGGCCCGTTTGGGCCTCGTCACTCGCTTGGGTGCATGCAGCATGCTAGACGTGGAATGAGTACTCGATCGGAGTAGTAATACGCACGAATAGTCACGGAGGCTCGGTCATGCCCACGTCAGCCGAGGACAACGCCCAGGTCGAGCTGCGGTACCCGGGCGGCGAGCTGGAACTCTCGATCCGGAACGCGACGCAGGGTGCCGGGGGCATCGAGCTCGGCCGCCTGCTGAACCAGACCGGCCTGGTCACGCTGGACACCGGGTTCATGAACACCGCGTCGTGCACATCGGCGATCACGTACATCGACGGCGACGCCGGGATCCTGCGCTACCGCGGCTACCCGATCGACCAGCTCGCCGAGCACCGCAGCTTCCTGGAGGTGAGCTACCTGCTCATCTACGGCGAGCTGCCCACCGCCGACGAGCTCGCCGACTTCTCCGGGAAGATCACCCGGCACACGCTGCTGCACGAGGACCTGCGCCGCTTCTTCGACGCCTTCCCGCGCAACGCGCACCCGATGTCAGTGCTCTCCTCGGCGGTCTCAGCGCTGTCCACCTTCTACGAGGACAGCCTCAACCCCTTCGACGACGAGCAGGTCGAGCTCTCCACGATCCGGCTGCTGGCCAAGCTGCCCACGATCGCGGCGTACGCACACAAGAAGTCCGTCGGCCAACCGGTGCTCTACCCGGACAACTCGCACGGCTTCGTGGAGAACTTCCTGCGCATGACGTTCGGCCTGCCGACCGAGCCGTACGAGGCCGACCCGCTGTTCGTGCACGCCCTCGACGTCCTGTTCACCCTGCACGCCGACCACGAGCAGAACTGCTCCACCTCGACCGTGCGCATGGTCGGCTCCGCCGAGGCGAACCTCTTCGCCAGCGTCTCCGCCGGAATCAACGCCCTGTTCGGCCCCGCACACGGCGGCGCCAACGCGGCCGTCCTCGACATGCTCGTGCGCATCCACGAGTCCGGCGACGACGTGAACACCTTCGTCGAGCAGGTGAAGGACCGCTCCGCCCGCGTGCGCCTGATGGGCTTCGGCCACCGCGTCTACAAGAACTACGACCCGCGCGCCGCCATCGTGAAGAAGATCGCCGACGAGGTCATCAACCGCACCGGCGGAGACCCGCTGCTCGACCTCGCCAAGCAGCTCGAGGAGCGCGCCCTGTCCGACGACTACTTCATCGAGCGCAAGCTCTACCCGAACGTCGACTTCTACACCGGCCTGATCTACCGCGCCCTCGGCTTCCCCACCCGCATGTCCACCGTCCTGTTCGCGATCGGCCGCCTCCCAGGCTGGATCGCCCACTGGCGCGAGATGATGGCCGACCCGGCGACGAAGATCGGCCGCCCGCGCCAGGTCTACACGGGCTACGGGGAGCGAAGCGTCTAGCGCGGGGGCACGATAGGAGGGTGCTGTTCGCGGACGTGGTCGATGCCTCGGGCGTGGTGTCCGCCACGCGGTCGCGGCTGAAGAAGGTCGAGGCGCTGGCCGGGGTGTTGCGGGCGGCGGGCGGCGATGAGGTGCGGGCGGTTGTCGGGTTCCTGACCGGGGTGCCGGTGCAGGGGCGGATCGGCACGGGGTGGCGCACGCTGGTGCGGGTGGAGCGGGCACCGGCTTCGGTGGCGGGGCTGACGGTGGGCGGGGTGGACTCGGCGCTGTCCGAGTTGGCGGGGACGGGCGGGAGCGGGTCGCAGGCTCGGCGGGCGGAGTTGCTGGGGGCGTTGATGTCGCGGGCCACGGCGGGTGAGCAGGACTTTCTGCTGCGGCTGCTGACCGGGGAACTGCGGCAGGGGGCGCTGGAGGGCGTGATGCTGGACGCGGTCGCGAAGGCGTGCGACACAGACGGCGAGCGGGTGCGGCGGGCGTTCATGCTGTCCGGGTCGTTGCCGGACACGGCGGCGGCCGGGCTGCTCGGCGGGTCGGCGGCGTTGGACGCGTTCGGGCTGGAGTTGGGGCGCCCGCTGCGGCCGATGCTGGCGTCTCCGGCCGAGTCGCTTTCGGCGGCGCTTGCGGAGTTGGGGGCGGGGGTGCGGGTCGAGTACAAGCTCGACGGCGCGCGGATCCAGGTGCATCGGGACGGGGATTCGGTGCGGATCTTCACCCGGACGCTGCGCGAGATCACGGACGCCGTGCCGGAGCTCGTCTCGTTGGTTCGAGGGCTGCCGTGCCGGTCCGTGGTGCTCGACGGGGAGACGCTCGCGCTGGCGGACGACGGTCGGCCGCGGCCGTTCCAGGAGACGATGAGCCGCTTCGGGGCCACGTCGGAGCGTGAGCTGCTGCTGCATCCGTACTTCTTCGACTGCTTACATCTGGATGGAGTGGATCTGCTGGATGCGCCACTTCAACAGCGGGGTGAGGCGCTGCGGGCGGCGGTCGGGGAGCATGTGATTCCGGGGGTGGCGGATCCCGATGCGGAGCGGGCGGAGGCGTTTTTGGCGGCGGCGCTGGCGGCGGGGCACGAGGGCGTGGTGGTGAAGGATCTCGACGCGCCGTACGCGGCGGGGCGGCGCGGGCGGACGTGGCAGAAGGTCAAGCCGGTGCACACGCTCGACCTGGTCGTCTTGGGCGCCGAGTGGGGGCACGGCCGCCGCTCGGGCAAGCTCAGCAACCTGCATCTCGGCGCGCGCGATCCCGACGGCGGGACTCCGGTGATGGTGGGCAAGACGTTCAAGGGGCTCACGGACGAGCTGCTGGATTGGCAGACCTCGACGTTCCCGGAGTACGAGGAGCGGCGGACCGACTGGACCGTTTACCTGCGGCCGGAACTCGTGGTCGAGATTGCCTTGGACGGGGTGCAGGTCAGCCCGCGTTATCCGGGCGGCGTGGCGCTGCGGTTCGCGCGTGTGGTGCGCTACCGGCCGGACAAGACGGCGGCGGAGGCGGACACGATCGAGGCCGTGCGCACTCTGCTGCCGGCGGCGAACGCTACCCCACCGCCATCGGAAGACTGAGGGTGAAGCAGGCGCCGCTGCCGAGTTCGCTGCGTACGCTCGCGGTGCCGCCGTGGGCCTGCGCGATCGCGGCGACGATGGCCAGGCCGAGACCGCTCCCCTGCTGCGCGGTGGTGCGGGCGCGCGACGGGTCGGCGCGGTAGAAGCGTTCGAAGACGCGCTCCGCGTCCTCGGGGGTCAGGCCGTGGCCGGTGTCGAGCACGTCGAGGGCGTAGCGTCCCCGCTGCTCGTCGGGCCGGACCCGCACGGTGATCGGGGTGCCCTCGGGGGTGTGCCGCACGGCGTTGGTCAGCAGGTTGTCCACGGCCTGCCGCAGCCGGTTCTCGTCGCCGATGACGACGGGTTCGCCGGTCTCACCGCGCCGGTCGACGAAGAGTTCGATGCTGCGGTCGCCGGTGCGGGCGCGGGCGGCGGTGATCGAGTCGGCGGCGAGGGCGACGAGGTGCACGCGGTCGCGGGCCAGCGGGCGCTGCTGGTCGAGCCGGGCGAGCAGCAGCAGGTCCTCGACGAGCAGGCCCATCCGGGTCGCCTCGTCCTCGATCCGGCGCATCAGGTCCGGCATCTGGCGCGCGTCCACGGCGCCCTGCCGGTAGATCTCCGTCAGGCCCCTGATGGAGGCGAGCGGGGTGCGCAGCTCGTGCCCGGCGTCGGCGGCGAACTGGCGCATGTGCGCCTCCGAGCGCAACGCCTCGGCCTCGGAGTCCGCCTGCGCGCCGAACGCCGCCTCGATCTGGCCGAGCATGCCGTTCAGCGAGCGGGACAGCTGGCCGATCTCGGTCTTCGGGTGGCCGTGCGGGATGCGCCGGGTGAGGTCGCCGGCGGAGATCGCGGCGGCGGCGGACTCGATCTCGCGCAGCGGCCGCAGGGTCCGGCGCACGATCAGGTAGCCGAGGCCGAGCAGCGCGAGGCCGACGGCGATGTCCACGGTGATCTCGAGGTCCACGAGGTGGGAGACCGTGGCGTCCACGTTGCCGAGCGGGGTGGCCACGATGACGTAGCCGTCGACGGTGTTCTTCGCGCTCGTCGGCGGCCCGGGCGTGCCGTAGACGGTGGCCGTGGAGGTCGAGTGGGTGGGGACGCCGGCGGACTGCGTGAACCGGGCGCGGACGACCACGACCTGCCATTCGATCTTCGTGGAGCCGACGGTGCTGGTCTCGATGATCGGCGTGTCGGAGGCCGCGGCGGACGCCAGGGTCGCGACGGACGGCGTGCCCGGCATCGCGGTGGACTGGCCGACGGTCGCGCCGCAGGAGGTGAGCGTGGCCGTCGCGGACGAGACGGTCACCAGCTCGACAGCGTTGTCGCTGGGCAGGTTTCCGCAGTTCAGCGTCTGGTAGGTGGGCTTGTCCCAGTGCGCGCTGGAGATCGTCCCGGCGATGGTCCGCAGCTGCTGGCCGCTCTGGTCGACCAGGTAGTCGCGGAACAGCCCGACCCCGACGGCGCCGGTCACGGTCAGACCGATCGCGGCCAGGCCGAGGGCGCCGACCACGAGCCGGGCCCACAGCGGGATGCGCGACCAGAACCGCGACCGCAGCACCCTCACTCGCCGGCCCTGGGTTCGCGCAGGATGTAGCCGACGCCGCGCACGGTGTGCAGCAGCCGCGGGCCCTCCGCCTCCAGCTTCTGCCGCAGGAAGGAGATGTAGGACTCGACGATGCCCTGCTGGCCGGCGAAGTCGTAGTTCCAGACGTGGTCCAGGATCTGCGCCTTCGACTGGACCCGGCCGCTGTTGGCCATCAGGTAGCGCAGCACCTTGAACTCGGTCGGCGACAGGTCGATCCGGCGGCCGCCGCGGCGCACCTCGTGGGCCTGGTCGTCGAGTTCGAGGTCGGCCACGCTGTAGTGGCCGGGCATCGGGTCCCCGCCGTGCGAGCGGCGCAGCACGTTGTGGATGCGGGCGACCACCTCCTCCAGGCTGAACGGCTTGGTCACGTAGTCGTCCCCGATGCCGAGGCCCGCCACCTTGTCCTCGACGGCGTCCTTCGCGGTCAGGAACAGCACCGGCACCCGGCGGGAGGCGCGCAGCCGCTCGGCGACGTCGAAGCCGTCCATGTCCGGCAGCATCACGTCGAGCACGACCAGGTCCGGCGGCTGCGCCTCGGCCGCGGCCAGCGCCTCGCGTCCGGCGGCGGCCGTGCTGACCGCGAAGCCGGAGAAGCGCAGGCTCACGGAGAGCAGCTCCCGGATGTTCGGCTCGTCGTCGACGACCAGCAGGTGCGCGAGCGGTTCCGGGAAGTCCATGCGCCCATCTTCCGGGCCGTTCCTGAAAGCTCCATGGAAGTTTTCCTGAAGTGTCCTGGAGACTTCGGACCTTGCCTCGTGGTCATGGCCGTGACGTGCGCGAACCTTGCGGGGAGCTTGCAGGAACGACCCAGAAAGGTCTCAGCACGGGCCGCTGTGATGGCCGCACCGCCCGCCGGCCGGCGGCGGCTACGGTTTTCCGAAAGGTGGTTCGCATGCGCATCCTGGTACTGGGCGCGGACGGGTACCTCGGCTGGCCCACGGCGCTGCACCTGTCCGCGGCCGGGCACGAGGTGGGCGTCCTGGACAACTTCGCCCGGCGCGAGTACGACCGGGAGCTGGGCGTGGAGAGCCTGGTGCCGATCCGGGACTTCACGGACCGGGTCGAGGCCTGGCGCGAGGTATCGGGCAAGATGCTCACCTCGTACGTCGGCGACCTGACCGACGCCGCGTTCACCACCCGGACGGTGCGCGACTTCCGACCGGACGCGATCGTGCACTTCGCCGAGCAGCGGGCCGCGCCCTACTCGATGATCGACCAGGACCACGCGGTCTACACGCAGACGAACAACGTGGTCGGCACGCTGAACCTGCTGTACGCGATCGCCGAGGTGGACCCGTCGATCCACCTGGTCAAGCTGGGCACGATGGGCGAGTACGGCACACCGAACATCGACATCGAGGAGGGCTGGCTGGAGATCACCCACAACGGGCGCACCGACCGGATGCTCTACCCGAAGAAGCCGGGCTCGTTCTACCACCTGTCCAAGGTGCACGACAGCCACAACATCGAGTTCGCCTGCCGGATCTGGGGGCTGCGCGCCACGGACCTGAACCAGGGCGTCGTGTACGGGCACCGCACCGAGCAGACCGCGCTGGACCCGCGGCTGGCCACCCGCTTCGACTACGACGCGGTGTTCGGCACGGTGCTCAACCGCTTCGTGATCCAAGCCGTGCTGGGCCGTCCGCTGACCGTGTACGGCGGCGGCGGGCAGACCCGCGGCATGATCGAGATCCGGGACACCGTCGAGTGCATCCGGCTGGCCTGCGAGAACCCGGCCGCGGCGGGCGAGTTCCGGGTGTTCAACCAGATGACCGAGTCGTTCCGGGTCGAGCACCTGGCCAAGACGGTGGCCGAGGCGTTCCCGGGCGACGTGCGGATCGAGTACCTGGACAACCCGCGGGTCGAGCAGGAGGAGCACTACTACCACGTGGTGCACACCGGCCTGCCGGAGCTCGGCCTGGTGCCGCACCTGCTGTCGAACACGCTGATCGAGTCGCTGTTCCCGCTGGTCGCCGAGCACCGGGACCGGGTCGAGCTGGACGCGATGCTGCCGACCGTGCGCTGGCGCGGAGCGCTGCCGCAGACCGTGGCCGCGGCGTGACCGGCGCGGACTCCGGGTCGCGGCTGCCGGGCAGCCGGATCCTGGTCACCGGCGGCGCGGGCTTCATCGGCCGGCACGTGGTGCGGGCGCTGTCGCAGGCCGGGGCGTCGGTGCTCGTCGCCGACCTGCGCACCTGCCCGGTGCCGGACGGCGGCGAGGTGCGGATCGGCGACCTGCGCGACCCGGCGTTCCGGGACGGGATCGTGACCGCGGATCTGGACGGCGTCGTGCATCTGGCGGCGGCGACCTCGGTCCTGGCGTCGGTGAACGACCCGGCCGGCGTGCACGAGCTGAACGTGACCGCGACGGCCGCGCTGCTGGAGCTGGCGCGGGTGCGCGGCGTGCGGCGGTTCACGTTCGCCTCGACGAACGCGGTGGTCGGGAACATCGGCGACGGGATCATCGACGAGCGGTGCGCGCCGCGTCCGCTGACGCCGTACGGCGGGTCGAAGGCGGCCTGCGAGATGCTGCTCTCGGCATATCAGGGCTCGTACGACATGCTCACCTGCGCGCTGCGGCTGACGAACGTGTACGGCACCGGCATGGCGGCGAAGGACAGCTTCGTGCCGCGGATCATGCGGGCCGCGCGGGACGGCGGCAAGGTCGAGGTCTACGGCACCGGCGAGCAGCGCCGCGACCTGGTGAACGTGCTCGACGTGGTGCAAGGGCTGGTCGTGGCCTGGCAGCAGGACGTGACCGGGCCGCTGGTGATCGGCAGCGGCCGCTCGGTCAGCGTGCTGGAGCTGCTGGAGGCGGCGCGCCAGGCCACCGGCATCGACATCCCGGCCCGGCACGTCGCGGCCAAGCAGGGCGAGATGCCCGCCGTGCAGGTGGACATCAGCCGGGCGGCCGCGCTCGGCTACGAACCCGCGGTCGGTCTGGAGGACGGCCTGCGCGAGGTCTGGGCGGACTTCCGGCGCGGCCAGGACCGACGGGCCGCCGCGTGATCCGTCGGTCGGTACGCTGTCTTCGGATGGGGCTGAGCAGACTGCCGGGGCTGGCCCGTGCGCACCGGATGTTCACGATCGTCCTGGTGCTCGGGCTCGTCGGCAGGGTCCTGACGATGGCGGCGTACTGGCCGGCCCTGTTCTACATCGACTCGTCCGGCTATCTGACCAACCGGTTCGCCCTCAGCACGACGGCGCCGGACCCGATCGGCTACTCGCTGATCCTCAGAGGTCTGCTGGACGTCGGGCCGCTGAGCCTGGTCGTCGGCTTGCAGCACGCGGCGGGGCTGGCGATGGGCGTGTGCGTCTACGCCCTGCTGCTGCGCAAGGGGGCGCCGCACTGGCTCGGTGCCCTGGCGGCCGCGCCGATCCTGCTGGACGCGTACCAGTGGGAGATCGAGCAGAACATCCTCTCGGACGGCCCGTTCCTGGCGATGGCGACGTTCGCGCTGACGATCCTGGCGTGGCGCAAGCGTCCGTCGTGGAAGGCGATCGCGGGCGCCGGGCTGCTGCTCGGGTGCGCGAGCGTGGTGCGGACGGTCGGTGAGGTGACGGTCGTCCCGGCGGCGGTCTACGTGCTGATCGTGGCGGGTTCCACGTGGCGGCGCAGGCTCGGGACGTGCGCGCTGCTGCTCGCCCTGTTCGCGCTGCCGCTGGCCGGGAACGCCGTCTACGCGGACATCAAGAACGGCAATCTCACGTCGGTCCAGAGCTCGCAGGACCTGCTCTACGGACGGCTGGCGACGGTCGCGGACTGCTCGAAGGTGCCGAGCGATCTGCGTGCGCTGTGCCCGACCACCTCGGTCGCCGCGCGCAAGTATCTGGGTCCTGACTATTGGGCGCACGCGCTGCAGTCGCCGGACGTGACGGCCAGCACCGCGCAGCTCAACGCGTTCGACCACTGGGTCCTGCTGCATCAGCCGCTCGCGGTCGCGGAGGCGGTCGGCGGCGACTTCCTGCAGCTGTTCCTCAAGGAGCACACGACCGTCATCGGCGGCACGGCCGTCTCGCGCTGGCAGTTCCAGACGACGTTCCCCGACTGGACCGGCACCCCGAACGAGTACGCGAATCTGCTGCGGGCGGCCGGGGACTCCGGGAACGGGCACCTGGACGTGGGCATCGCCGAGGGGCTGCGCGCGTATCAGCTGCACGGCGGCTTCACGCCCGGCTGGTTCCTCGGCGCCGCGCTGGTGGCCGCGCTGATCGGCCTGGTCCGGCGGTCCCGGGAGCGCGCGCTGGTGCTGCTGTGGACCGGCACCGGGCTCGCGCTGCTGCTCGGCGCGGACTTCTTCGAATTCTCCTGGCGGTACCAGTTGCCCGCCCTCGTCTTCCTACCCATGGGAGGTGCTCTCGCCTTGATAAAGCGACCGCTCCTTGACAGCTACCCGGACGCCGTCGACACGGAGGCGGCCCAGGACTTCCGCTCCCAGCACCGGGAGGACCTGAAGCTCGGGCCGGTCGTGGTGCTGATCGCCGCCTACAACGAGGCCGAGTCGATCGGCGCGGTGATCGACCGGCTGCCCACCGAGTGCCACGGCATGCACGTGGACGCGCTCGTGGTGGTGGACGGCGCGACGGACGCGACCGCGGAGGAGGCGATCGTGCACGGCGCCTACACCTGCGTGGCCCCGCGCAACCGCGGCCAGGGCGCGGCGCTGCGGCTCGGCTACACCATCGCGTACGAGGCGGGCGCGCAGTACATCGTGACCACCGACGCCGACGGCCAGTACGACTCCGGCGAGATGCCGCGGCTGCTCACGCCGATCGTGAACGACGAGGCCGACTTCACGACCGGCTCGCGGATCCTCGGGCAGGACGACAGCGGCAACCGGGTGCGCCAGGCGGGCTGCCGGTTCTTCGCCGCGCTCGTCAGCCTGCTGATGCGGCAGCACGTGACCGACACGTCGTTCGGGCTGCGTGCGATGCGGGCGCACGTGCCGGTCTCGGTGACGCTGCGGCAGCCGCAGTACCAGTCCTCGGAGCTGCTCATCGGGATCATGGCGCACGGCTACCGGGTGCACGAGGTGCCGATGACGATCGCGAAGCGGGACGCGGGCCGCACGAAGAAGGGCAACGCGCTGGTGTACGGCTCGCGCTACGCCCGCGTCGTGCTCGGCACCTGGTGGCGGGAGCGGCGGTCGGTGAAGACCAGGCGGTCGAACAGCACGAACCTGGCGACGAACACCACCCCGTAGGCGAACAGGTACGCCGCGGCGAGCAGCACGGACAGCTCGCCGCGGCCGGTCACGCTGCCCTTGATCCAGTCGTCCATGAGCGTCGTCGCGACGATGGCGAGCGCGGCCATGCTCAGCGTGACCAGCCAGTAGAGCGTCAGTTCGCGGGCCCGGCGCTTCGGCGAACCCGCCTCGCCCTTCCAGGCCCAGCGCCGGTTCAGCACGTAGTTCGGCACGGCTCCGGCAGCCCAGGCCAGCACGGCCGCGAGCTCGGGTCCGGAGCCCAGGTTGTACGCCCCGACCAGCACGAGTTCGCTGCACCCCATCGCGACCACGGAGCCCGCGCCGTAGCGCAGGAACGTGCCGAGATTCATGGGACGAACGTAACCCCGCAGCCTGAAGGGCACCCTAGGATCGGCTGAACGTCCCCCGCATGGGCACTCTGCGGTTGCGGGCCGCCGGACCCCGACTTCTACTCGGTCGTGTAGACGAGGACGAGGAGGCGGGTCCGCATGCTTTCCGCTCGCGGTCTCTTCCAGGAGATCCACCAGGACGACGAGGCGTTCCGGCTGTTCTGCAGCATCGCGATGAGCGGCGAGAGCCAGGGCGGCTGGGAGAACGGCCGCATCTCGGCGCTGGTCGCCGACCCGGTGCTGGCCCCGAAGATCGCCCGGCACGGCGCCGACGAGGACAAGCACGGCCGCATCTTCCGCGGCCTGATGCGCAACCGCTCGCTGGAGCCGGTCGAGGTGCCGCCGGAGGCCGACTACACGATGCTGCTGGAGCGGCAGGGGATCGGCCTCGCGCACGCCCGGCTGCGCGAGAACCAGCCGCTGAACGAGCACGACATCACGGTCTACCTGGCGCACAGCCGGGTCACCGAGCAGCGCGCGTCCGAGCAGATGCGGCTGCTGCGCCGGGTGTTCGAGCACGACTCGCACGTCGGCGCGGCCGTGCGCCAGATCAGCGCGGACGAGGACAACCACCTGGCCTACTGCCACGAGGAGCTGCTGCGCCTCGCGAAGGACGGCCGCCGCACGGAGATCGACCGGATCCTGCGGACCACCGCGCACGCCGAGATCAAGGTCTACCGCGACGTGAGCCTCGCCGTGATGGCGCACATGGGCCGCCTCCTCGGCTGGTCCCGGGCCAAGTCGGAGGTGCTGGCGGCGGGCATCTACGGCGTGTACCTGTACGAGCGCCTCGGCGGTTGGCGCCGGATGACCACGCTGCGCATGCCGAAGAAGCGCAACGCCCTCGGCGGGCCCCCGCTGCGCACCGGCGCCCAGGTTCCCACGCGCACGGCCTGAGGCTCTCTCAACCTGACTCGCTGTCGAAGCTGAGCTTGGAGATGATCCGGTAGCGGTCGCCGCGGTAGATCGAGCGGGCGAACTCGACGATGCGGCCGGCCGTGTCCCGGGTGGTGCGCTCGATGAGCAGGACGGGGGCGTAGACCGGGACGTCGAGGAGATCGGCCTGGTCCGGGTTGGTGACGGTGGGCTCGATGCTCTGCAGGGCGTCGCTGACCACGACGTCGTAGCGCTCGCGCAGCAGCTTGTAGAAGTTGCCGCTCTCCATGTCCTCGGCGGCGAGGCCGGGGACGAGGTGCGCGGGCAGGTCGATGCGCTCGATGGCCATCGGGTCCCGGTCGACCAGCCGCAGCCGCACGACGCGCAGCACCGGGTCGGCGGGCGAGAGCTTCAGCCGGGCGGCGCGCGGGGCGCCGGCCGGGGTGATCCGGAAGGTCAGCACCCGGCTGGACCAGTCCCCCTCGGCCGGCGGCACGCCGAACGCCGCCGCGCCGCCGCCGGTGAGCTCCTGCGTTATCTTGCGCGGGCTGGTGAAGGTGCCCCGGCCCTGCTGCCGCACCAGCAGGCCGATCCTGGTCAGGTCCTCGATCGCGGCGCGCACGGTGGGCCGGGAGACGCCGAGGGTGAGCGCGAGGTCCCGCTCGGGGGGCAGCGCGGTACCGGGTCCGGCCTGCTCGATCAGGTCGAGCAGGTGGGTACGGACGCTGTCCCGCTTGGCGGTCGCGACCACGCGCGGACGACTCGGCTGCACAGGGTTCACACCTCGATTTTCGCAGGTCGGTCCGCCGGGCTCGACCCGGCGACGACGTCGGCCGGGTCGGCGGCGCGTTCGGCGGTCAGCGCCCCGAGCCGGACGAGCTGCGGCACGTGCGCGGCGAGCCTGGCCCGGAAGTCCCGGAAGCCCTCATCGTCCCGCGGTCGGCCGCCGCTCCAGGTGGACTCGGCGAACGCGGCCAGGCGGGGGAAGGCGACGCGCAGCACGTCGGCGGGGGTGCCGAGGAACTCCGTCCAGATCTGCGCCTGCGCCCCGAGCACGCCCGGCTCGAGCGTGTCGAGGGCGGCGACGTCCGCCGGGCCGCCCCCGCCGAGCGCGAGCGGGTCGAAGGCGTAGACGTCCTCGAGGGTGACGAGGTGGCCGGGTTGGCCGGGCGGCTCGTCGGGGTGGTCGCGCTGCGCGTAGTCGAGGAACAGCGACTGATGCGGCGTCAGCAGCACCTGGTGGCCGTACTCGATCGAGCGTGCGGCGTGCGCCGGTTCGAGCCAGGCGGCGAGCACGAGATCGGTCGGCAGTCCGCTCGGCTCGGGCGCGGCCGTGTCCCAGCTGACGCCGCGCCGCCCGTGCTCGGCGAGGAAATCCCGCACCTGGCCGAGGAACCAGCCGTGCAGCTGCTCCGGGCCGTCGAGACCGAGTTCGGCGACGCGGCGGGAGGAGTACGGATCGGCGGCCCACTGCGCGCTCGGGCATTCGTCGCCGCCGATGTGCACGAACGGGTCGGGGAAGATGTCGATGACCTGGCCGAGCACCGTGCGGCAGAAGTCCAGCGCGCGGCCGTGCACGCCGAAGACGTCCTCGCAGATGCCCCAGGACGTCCAGACCGGCAGCGGACGTACGTGCCCGCTGCCGCCGCCGACGCCGAGTTCCGGGTACGCGGCGAGGGCGGCCCGCGCGTGGCCCGGCATCTCGATCTCCGGCACGATGCGCACGCCGCGATCCGCCGCGAACCCGACGAGGCCGCGCAGTTCGTCCTGCGTGTAGAAGCCTCCGTGCGGCACGCCGTCGAAGCGGTCGCTCCCGGCAGGGCCGATCATCGACTCCGTGCGCCACGCCCCGACCTCGGTCAGCCGCGGCAGCCCCTCGATCTCGACCCGCCAGCCCTGATCATCGGTGAGGTGCAGGTGCAGGACGTTGAGCTTGTGCAGCGCGAGGAGGTCGATGAAGTCGCGCAGGAACTCGATCGGCATGAAGTGGCGTGCCACATCCAGCATCACGCCGCGCCAGGGCAGGCGTGGTGCGTCCTCGAGGGTGAGGCAGGGCCAGGACGAGCCGTCGGGAGAGAGCGCGAGGAGTTGGCGCAGGGTCTGCACGCCGTGGAAGAGGCCTGATTCGGCCGGGGCGGTGAGGTGGACGGAGTCGGGGCGGATTGCTAGGCGGTAGGACTCGGGCTCGGATCCGTTGGTGAGTTCCAGGTGGATCGGGGGGCCCTCGTGGGTCAGGGGGCGGTCTAGGTAGTGGGCTAGGAGACGGGTCGGGCGGGTGGGGCCGGTGAGGTTCAGGGCGGGTGGGAGGGGGAAGCGGCCATCGGCAGGGATCGGGGTGGTGCGGGGGATGGTCAACGGTCAGTCCTTTACGGCGCCGGAGGTCATGCCCTCCACGAGCCTTCGTTGGATGAGCAGGAAGAACACGATCACGGGCAGCGCGAACAACGTGGATCCGGCGATCAGGCCGCCGTAGTCGACGCCCGTGCTGGTGCTGAAGGAGACCAGCCAGACCGGCAGCGTGTAATGGCCCTGATCCTTCATCTCGACGTAGGCGAACACGTAGTCGTTCCACGCGGTGATGAAGGCGAACACGCTGCTCGCGATCAGGCCGGGGGCGATCAGCGGCAGCAGGATCCGGCGCAGCACGGTGAGCCGTCCGGCGCCGTCCACCATCGCCGCCTCCTCGAGTTCCACGGGGATGCCGTGCAGGAAGCCGCGCAGCGTCCAGATCGTGAAGGGCAGCACGAAGCCGATGTAGGTGAGCGCGAGGCCGAGCAGGGTGTTGAGCAGGTTCGCGCCCTTGAGGGTCAGGAAGATCGGGATCACGAGCGCGGGTGTCGGCACCATCTGGATGGCCAGCACCGTGATCAGGAACGTGCGGCGGCCGAAGAAGCGGAAGCGGGTCAGCGCGACGGCCGCGAAGAGCGCGAGCAGCGAGCTCGCGATGACTGCGGTGCCGGTGACGATCAGGCTGTTGCGGAGGTAGTCGCCGAACATGGGCTTGCCGAGCGCGTCGGTGAAGTTGCCGAGGCTCAGCGGGATCGGCAGGAAACCGGGCGTGGGCCGCAGGATGTCGCCGTACGGCTTGAACGCGGTGTTCACCATCCAGTACACCGGGAAGATCCACACGAGGCAGAACACCGTCGCCGCCGTGTTGAGCGCGAAACGCCGCCGCGTTCTCCGGGACTTCACCATTCCTCCCCGGCCGAGATGAGCCGACGTACGTACGCCGCCGTGAGCAGGAGCAGCAGCGCGACGGAGACGACCGCGACGGCCGCGCCCTGCCCGAAGGACTCGCTGCTGAAGGCCTGGGTGAACGACCAGATGCCGAGCGTCGTCGTCCCGCCGTCCGGACCGCCCTGGGTCAGGATCCAGATCTGATTGAAGACGTTGAAGTCCCAGACGACCGAGAGAATTCCGACCAGGAGCAGGATCGGCCGGAGGAACTGCAGGGTCACGAGGCGGAACATGGTCCATGCTCCGGCTCCGGCCAGAGCCGCCGTTTCGTAGTAGGAGCGCGGGATCTGGGACAGGCCGGCGCGCAGCGTGAGCGCCACGAAGGGGACGGACTGCCAGACCACCAGCAGCCACACGACGACGAACGCTGAGAAGGCGGAGGCGAACCACTGGCGGTTTGTCAGGTCGCCGAAGACGCCGAGTCGCGAGAGCAGCCAGTTGACGACGCCGTATCCGGGTTCGAACAGCCACTGCCACACCAGGGTCGCCGCGACGTTCGGGACGGCCCAGGCGCAGATCAGGCAGAGCGTGACCGCGCCGCGCATGCGTCGGCCGAGCGAGCCGAGCATCAGGGCGACGAACATGCCGATCAGCAGCGTTCCGGCGACCAGGGCGACGCAGAACACGAACGTGCGGATCAGGACCGGCACGAACTGGCCGCCGGTGAATACGTGCTCGTAGTTGGCGAACCAGATCCACGGCGAGCTGCCGGTGAACAGCGCGCGCAGGCCGTAGTCCTGCATCGAGATCCCGAGCAGCCGCACGAGCGGATAGCCGTAGATCACGCCGAGGACGAGCGCGGCCGGGGCGAGCAGCAGATAAGGGGTTCGGGAAGCCCGCACGCGGCGAACGCGGCGGGCTCCCGTCTCACTGGGCGGCATTGAGCGCCTGGTCGAGGTGCTTGTCGAACGAGGCCGCGGCCTGCTGCGGGCTCTGGCCGCCGGTGGCCACGGCGGCGAAGAACTGGTTGATCGACGCGTCGGACTCGATCGTGGCCCAGCCGGGCGTGGCCGGGGTCGCGACGCTGTTCACGGCCGCCTGCGCGAAGGCCTTCGAGGTGTCCGAGAGCGAGTCGGAGGTCTGCGCGATCAGCTGCGTGGAGACCGGGGTCCAGCCGTCGATGCCCACGATGTCGGCCTTCTGCACCGCGACGCTGGTGGCGGCCTTGAGGTAGGCGACGGCGAGCGGCTGGTTCGCGCTCTTGGCCGCGATCGCCAGGTCGGAGCCGCCGAGGAAGACCGGCTGCGAGGTGCCCGCGTTCTGGCCGGGGAACGGGAACGTGCCGATCTGGCCCTTGAGCGACGGGTTGTCCTTCAGCACCGTGTTGAGGCTGGAGTCGAGGATGGTCGCCGCCTTGCCCTGCGCGAAGAGGGCCGCCTGGTCGGGGCTCTTCGTGTCCACGTCGCGCGACGCCGGGGTCGAGTACGTGTTCTGGAACGTCTTCCAGGTACTCAGGCCGCGCTGCGCCGCCGGCTGGGAGAGCGCGCCGGTCCAACTGCCGCCGCCGTTACTGGCCAGCTCGCCGCCCGCGTCCCAGATGAACTGCAGCGCGCCGTACCAGTACTCGCCGGGGAAGTAGAACGCGCTGAAGTCGGGCGCCGGGTTCGCCGCCTTGATCTTGTCGAGGTCGGCGGTGAGTTCGGCGTAGCTGGTCGGGACGGAGGTGATCCCGGCGGCGGCCCAGATCTTCTTGTTGTAGATCACGGCGCGGTTGCCGGCGAACAGCGGCGCGGCGTACAGGTGGCCGGAGACGGTGGCGGGTCCGGACAGGCCCGGCAGCCAGCTCTGGCCCTGCTCCAGCTCGGATCGGGCTGCTGTCAGGTCGGCGAGCGCGCCGGTGGCGGCGAACAGCGGGACGTCCGTGTTGCCGATCTCGACGACGTCCGGCGGGTCGTTCTGCGCGAGCGCCGTACTCAGCTTCGTGTTGATATTCGACCATTCCTGGATCTGCACGTCGACCTTGGCGCCTGTCGCCTTGGTGAACGCCGCGCCGATGGCCGCCTGGTCCGGCGCGGTGAGGTCGCCGTCCATGTACCAGACGGTCAGCGTGCCGCCGGATTTCGCTCCGGACGCGGCGGCCGGCGTGGACGCCGAGCCGCCGCAGGCCGTGGCGCCGAGGCCGAGGGCGGCGAGCAGTCCGGCGCCGAGCACGACGCGGAGCGGATTGAGCAAGAGGGAGCGCTGGTGCACGGGATCCTCCTGATGGGATTCGGCGCCGCCCGAACGCCCCATGCGCGGGCCGGCGCCATGCCGGGGAGGATGACACCTAACCTTTGGTCAAGTCAAGAGTCGCCGAAGTGGTCCGGACCATTCGCCTCGAAAGGCTTGACACGCTGCCACTACCGCCGCATGCTCTGCGGCAGCCAGAGCAGAACCTTACCTGTGGTCAACTTCCCACTCTGCCTACGAGAGGAAAACTCCGCATGCGCCAGAAGCCGGGCGGCAGGGTCCTGGTGGCGGTCGGCGCGGCGATCGCGCTCACCGCGACCGCGCTGATTCCCACCGTGTGGTCCGCCCAGGCGGACACCCCGTCCGTCACCGTGCTCTACAAGACGAGCACCGCGACCGTGAACGACGAGATCGACCCCTGGTTCGAGCTCGTCAACAACACGTCCTCGGCGATCCCGTACAGCGAGATCACCGTCGACTACTACTTCGCCGACCCCTCCAACGCGACATACGACTTCGGCTGCGCCTGGGCCGTCGCGGGCTGCTCGAACCTGACCGGCACCGTGCACGCGCTGCCGAGTCCGACCGCGAACGCCGACCACTACCTGCAGATCAGCTTCGCCGGAACCGCCGGCTCGCTCGCCGCGGGCGCGAACAGCGGCGACATGGAGCTGCGGATGTGGCGCGCGGACTGGCAGAACATCAACCAGGCCAACGACTACTCGTTCAACGGCGCGGACACGTCGTACACCGCGTGGAACCACGTGACCGCGTACGAGAACGGCACCCTCGTGTGGGGCACCGAGCCGAACGGGACCACGGCCAGCGCGTCCCCGACCGGCACCGCGACCGCCACGTCCAGCCCGACCGGCGGCAGCACGGGCTCGGCGAACGGCGTGCTCTTCGACGACTTCGACTACACGAGTTCGAGCGACCCGAACATCTCCGCGCACGACTGGACCGTGCGCACGTCCTCCGGCGGCCCAGGCGTGTCCGGCGCGACCTGGTCGGCCAACGCGATCACCTTCCCCGCGTCCACGGCGGCCGGAGGCACGCACGTGATGAACCTCGCGGCCAGCACCGACGGCACCTCCGGCAACACGGTCCAGGCCGAGATCGACACCAGCAAGCAGAAGTTCTTCGAGGGCACGTACGCCGCGCGGGTCTACTTCAACGACGCGCCGACGACCGGCCCGAACGGCGACCACGTCAACGAGACCTTCTACTCGATCAGCCCCGACAACAGCCTCTACAGCGAGGACGACTTCGAATACCTGCCGAACGGCGGCTGGGGCGGACCGTCGGACTCGATGTACACGACCACCTGGTACAGCGCCGACGCCATGGACCGCGTCACCAACGACACCGAGGGCAGCCTGCAGGGTTGGCATACCCTCGTGGAGACCGTGCTGAACGGCACCGTCACCTACTCCATCGACGGCAGGCAGGTCTTCACCAGCACCGGCAAGTACTACCCGCGCGAGGCGATGACCATCGACTTCAACGAGTGGTTCATCGACGGCGAACTCGCGAGCAGTTCCACCCCGCGCACCTGGAACGAGCAGGTCGGCTGGGTGTACTACGCGAACGGCCAGGCGCTGACCACGGACCAGGTCAACGCGAACGTGACCGCCTACCAGCAGGCCGGGACCAGTTTCACCGACACCGTGCCCGCGTCCTGACCCGAACGAATTCCGCTTGAGCGTACCGATCCCGGTCGGTACGCTCACAGCGTGCGTTGATGCGATCTCTCCGTGGACCTTTCTTTCTTCCTTCTTCACCCGGAGATGACGCATGTCTGATTTGCATTCCCTCCTTGCTGAGCACTGGGGACTTTCCAACGCCGAGACCGCCGTGCACGAGGGCGGGATGAGCTCCCTGACCTGGATCGTGCGGCAGGGCGACGAGCAGTGGCTGGCCAAGTCGGTGTCCGCCGAGAAGTACGCGCGACGTTTCGCGGCAGGGCTCGCGGCCGCCCGACGACTGAGCGCGGCCGGAATCCCTGCGGGCGAACCGGTGGCCACGCTGGACGGCGCGCTGACGATCGAGGCCGACGGCTCGGCGATCGCGTTGCTGAAGTGGGTCGACGGCACGCCGGTCGAGCAGCACACGGACGAGGGGCTGCGGCTGGTCGGCCGGACCCTGGCGCGTGCGCACGTCGCCCTGGGCACCGCCCCCGCGCAGCCGTACCCCGAACCGCCTTTGAACCCCTCTGGCCTGCACCTCGGCGTCCGGCCCTGGATCCGTCCGGCCATCGCCGGGGCGCGCGCCGCGATCGATGAGCTGGATCCCGCGAGGTTGACGTGGGGTCCGCTGCACGGCGATCCGGCGGCCGAGGCGTTCCTGCTCGACCGCGAGTCGGGCACGGTGGGCCTGATCGACTGGGGCGCCTACACGGTCGGGCCGCGCGTGTTCGACCTCGCATCCGCCGTCATGTACGCGGACGGACTCGCGAAGGCGCAGCCGCTGATCGAGGCGTACCTTGCGGAGGACGCGGTACCCGCCGCGGAGGTGGAACGTGCGCTGGCCGCGATGCTCGGCTGGCGTTGGGCGAGCCAGGCGTACTACTTCGCGCACCGGATCGCGTCGGCGGACATGACCGGAATCGCCGACGCGTCCGAGAACGAACGCGGACTCGCCGACGCGAAGGCCTACCTCGCTCCCCCGCAGATCCGCGTGTACGAGCCCGCCGACGAGACCGAGTGGGCGCGCTGTCGTGTGCTGGCGTTCCTGGACACCGCGTACTACGACGCCGTGGAGCCGCGTAAGCCTGTTGAGGAGGCGGACGCGGTGATCGACCTGGTCGCGGTCGATGAGGGGCACGTCGTCGGGATTCTGGACGTGGCCGTGCGCGGTGAGCTGGCCACGATCGAGACCGTGTGCGTACACCCCGAGTACCGGCGCTTCGGGCTCGCGACGCGGTTGCTGGACGAGGCGATCGCGCGGCTCCGCGGATCCGGGGCGCGCGAACTCGACGCGTGGACCAGGCAGGACGAACCCGCGCTCGGCTGGTACACCGCACGCGGGTTCGTCGAGGAGTACACGTACCTGCACGTCTACTCGGGCTACGGCGAGGCGAACACGGCGCGGATGACGGACTTCCGCAAGCCGTACTCGCCGATCATCGTCTTCGCGCACGCCAGGCGCGAGCACGAGGAGCAGGTGCGCGCCGAGTTCGAGCGTGTCTACGTGTGCCGGCGGTTCGTCAGGCCTCTTCCTTAGTCGCGAAGGGGGTCAGGTCGCGGCGCTCGATCGCGGCGGCCATCAGCGGGCCGAACTGGTCCGGAGTGCAGGCGAAGGCGGGCACGCCCAGGGCGGCGAGGGCGGCGGCGTTCTCCCGGTCGTAGGCCGGCGCGCCCTCGTCGGACAGCGCGAGCAGCACGATCACCTGCACTCCGGCCGCGGTCATCTGCGCGATGCGGCGCAGCATCTCCTGGCGCACGCCGCCCTCGTAGAGGTCCGAGATCAGCACGAAGATCGAGTCGGTCGGCTTCGTGATGAGCGTCTGCGAGTAGGCGATCGCGCGGTTGATGTCCGTGCCGCCGCCGAGCTGCGTGCCGAACAGGACGTCCACCGGATCGGTCAGCTCGGGCGTCAGGTCGACGACCTCGGTGTCGAAGACCACGAGCGAGGTCTTCAGCGCACGCATCGAGGCCAGGACCGCGCCGAACAGCGAGGCGTAGACGACCGAGGCGGCCATCGAGCCGGACTGGTCGATGGCCAGCACGACGTCCCGCTTCACGGCGCGGGCGGCGCGCGCGTAGCCGATCAGCCGCTCGGGGATGACGCTGCGGTATTCGGGCTGGTAGTTCTTGAGGTTCGCCCGGATCGTGCGGTTCCAGTCGATGTCCCGGGGCCGCGGCCGGTTGGTGCGCGCGGCCCGGTTCAGCGCGCCGGAGACGGCCGTGCGGAAGCCCTGCGCGAGCTGCGCCTCGAGCTCGTCGACGACCTTGCGCACGACGGAGCGCGCGGTCTCCTTCGTCTCCTCGGGCATCAGCTTGTTGAGCGAGAGCAGCGTGCCGACGAGGTGCACGTCCGGTTCGACGGACTCCAGCAGCTCGGGCTCCAGCAGCAGCTGCTTGAGGTTCAGCCGCTCGATCGCGTCCTGCTGCATGAGCTGCACGACGGTCGAGGGGAAGAACTCGCGGATGTCGCCGAGCCAGCGCGCGACGGTCGGCGCCGAGGAGCCGAGGTTGCCGGAGCGGTCCGACGTGCGGCTGTTGCGGCGGCCGCCGCCTCCGCGCGCGTCGCCGCCGTACAGCTTGGCGAGCGCGGCGTCCATCCGCACGTCGTCCCCGCTCAGGCCGCCGCAGCCGCCCTCGGCCTCGCTGCCGAGCGCGAGCCGCCAGCGGCGCAGGCGCTCCTCCTTCTCAGTGGCCGTGGTCATGCGGCACGCTCCAGGTTGAAGAGCAGGTGGATGGTGGCGGCGGCGTCCGTGCGGGCGGCGCGGAGCCAGTCCGGGACGTCGGCGTCGTCGAGTTCTTCCTCGGACGCCGCGTCGGCCGACTGCGCGGAGTCGATCGTCGGCAGCTGGTCGGCGATGGCGCGGCGCTCCGGCCCGGCGAAGGTGCCGAAGGTGCGGCGCAGCAGCGGCAGCACGGTCGCGAAGCGCTCGCCGTCGAGCTCGCTGATCCACGCGTCGATGAGCCGCAGCATCGCCTTGTCGTGCGCGAGCAGCAGGCCGCTGCCCGCGAGGAAGCCCTCCAGCCACGCGGCGGCGTCGGCCGGTTCGGTGCCCTGAGCCAGCGCGCGGGCCATCCGCTCGGCGACGGCGGCCGTGTCGAAGACCCCGTTGTCGGTGAGCAGCCGCGCGGCCTTGCCCGCGGTCATCCCGTGCGCGCCCTCGGAGTCGGCGACCTGGGTCAGCGCCTCCGTCCACGGCCCGCGCACCTCGGGGTCCTCCAGCAGCTGGATCGCCGCGTTGGCCTCGGACATCCGGGCGGCCAGCACGATCGCGGGCTTGTCGTCGATGCCGACGCACGCGCCGAGCAGGCCGATCGCGAGCCGCACGCCGAGCCCGCGCACGACCGTGGTCAGCGACTCGACCCGGGTGCCGCGCACGTCGCGGTAACGCAGGACGTTGACGAGCGGCGGCAGCGCGCCCGCGAGCTCGGTGATGTCGGTGTCCACGGCGGCGCGGTCCTGCACGGCGCCGACCATCGGTCCGACGGCGTCCGGCAGGTCCGCGGCGAGGCAGTTCTCGACGAGGCCGGTGAGCCGCGCGAGCGACGTCTCGTTGGCGGCCCGGTCCAGCATCCGCGCGGTGGCGGCGCCGGGCACGGTGGTCCCCCACATGCTCGCCTCGACGAGCTTGACCTCGAGGCCGGGCTCCCACACGACCCGCCAGGACTCGCGGAAGGTTCCGGTGCTGGAACGGCCGTGGCCGGGCTCGCCCCACGGCACGTCGAGCAGTTCGAGCCGGCGCAGCAGCTTCGAGCGGTCGAGGTCGTTGGGCGTGCGCAGGTCGAGCTCGTACGTCTTCTCGCTGACCGCCTTGGGCATCCGCAGCCGCTTGGCCTCGCGGGTGAGGTCGGCGGCCAGCGGCACCGCGGGCGTGTCCGGCGGCACCGCGCCGAGCACGTCGCCGACGATGAGCCCGGTCTCGATCAGCGAGAGCCGCTCGGGCGAGCCTTCGCAGAGCACGGCGATGGTCGCCTCGGTGAGCTCGGCGAGGCCCGGCCGGGGTCGGCCGCGCAGCACGCTGAGGGTCTCGGCGAGCCGCACGCCCTCGATCAGGTGCGCGCTGGAGACCGGGACCCGCTCCTTGCGCAGCAGCGTGGCGACCCGGGTGAGCCAGCGTTCGGCGATGTGGTCGTCGTGCTCGAACAGGTGCGCGTACCAGCCGGGCGAGCTGATGCCCGCGCCGTAGCCGGAGCGGTAGGACAGCCGGCTGTGCGTCCACGGCACCCAGGTCAGCGAGGTCGCGGTGGCCTTCGACACCTTGGGCAGCGTGGCGACGGCGGCCTTGTCCTCCTTGACGGTGGGCAGACCGCTCGCCTTGCCCTTCTCGACGCCGAGGATCGCGGGGACGTGGTAGGCGCCGCAGACCACTGCGATGCGCCGAGTGCCGCCGGCCAGTGCGGCGCGGACGGCGGTGCGCATGTAGGCCTCGCGCACCGCGTCGAACGCGCCGGTCTCCTCGTGCGCGCGCACCGCGGCCATCGCCTCGGCGACGGCGGCGAACGCGTCGAGGGCGCCGGTCTCGTGCACCCGGTGCTCGACCACGTCCTCCCACCAGGTCTCGCCGTCCTCGTAGCCGGCGGCCTCCGCGAGCTGGGTGATCGGGTCCTTGCGGCGCTCGGTCCCTTCCTCCTGCTCGACGTCGCGGTCCATGCCGAGGCTGACGGCGGCGGGCAGGTCGCAGAACTCGACCGGCACGTCGTGCGCTACGGCGTACCGCAGCGCGCTCCACTCCGGGGAGAAGGCGGCGAAGGGCCAGAACGCGGAGACCTTCGGGTCCTGCTCGCGGTAGGCGAACAGCGCGACCGGCGGCTCCATCTCGGCGGCGCCGACCAGCGGGATCAGCGCGCCCGCGTCCGCCGGGCCCTCGATCAGCACCCGGTCGGGCCCGAACTCGGCGAGGGCCGCGGCGATCGCGCGGGCCGAGCCGGGACCGTGGTGGCGGACGCCGAGCACCGCCACGCACGGGTCCGCCACGGTCTCGTCAGTGCTCGTCGTCACGCGGACAGCTCCCGGCAGGCCTCGTAGAAGCCCTTCCACTCGTCGCGCGGCTTGACGACGGTCTCCAGGTACTCGCGCCAGACGACCGGGTCGGTGGACGGGTCCTTGATGACCGCGCCGATCAGGCCCGCGGCCACGTCCTCCGGCCGCAGCGTGCCGTCGCCGAAGTGCGCGGCGAGCGCGATGCCGCCGGTGACCACGGAGATCGCCTCGGCCGGGGACAGCGTGCCGGAGGGCGACTTGACCTTGGTGCGGCCGTCCTCGGTGCGGCCGGAGCGCAGCTCGCGGAAGACCGTGACGACGCGGCGGATCTCCTCGGCGGCGGCCGGGATCGGCGGCAGTTCGAGCGAGCGGCCGAGCGACTCGACCCGCTGGGCGACGATGCGCACCTCGTCCTCGGCGGTCGCGGGCAGCGGCAGCACGACGGTGTTGAACCGGCGGCGCAGCGCGGACGACAGGTCGTTGACACCGCGGTCGCGGTCGTTGGCGGTGGCGATGACGGTGAAGCCCTTGGCCGCCTGCACCTCGTCGCCGAGCTCGGGGATCGGCAGCGTCTTCTCGGACAGGATGGTGATCAGGGTGTCCTGCACGTCCGCCGGGATGCGGGTGAGCTCCTCGATCCGGGCGACCCTGCCGTTCGCCATCGCGGTCATCATCGGCGAGGGCACCAGCGCCTCGCGGGACGGGCCCTCGGCGAGCAGCCGCGCGTAGTTCCAGCCGTAGCGCATCGCCTCCTCGGAGGTGCCCGCAGTGCCCTGCACCAGCAGCGTCGAGTCGCCGCTGATCGCCGCGGACAGGTGCTCGGAGACCCAGCTCTTGGCCGTGCCGGGCACGCCGAGCAGCAGCAGCGCGCGGTCGGTGGCCAGGGTGGCGACGGCGACCTCGACGAGGCGGCGCGGGCCGATGTACTTGGGCATGATCTCGGTGCCGTCGGCCGCGACCCCGCCGAGCAGGTACGTGGTGACGGCCTGCGGGGAGAGGTTCCAGCGCGGCGGACGCGGGCGGTCGTCGCCCTGCGCGAGGGCGGCGAGCTCGTGCGCGAAGGCGTCCTCGGCGTGCGGACGCAGCGCGGCCTCGGCGGGCTTCGTGGTCGCGGCGGCGGTGGCGGTGGTCGTCATGGCGGTGGTCATTCCTGTCCGGATTCGGCGGCCGCGGAGGCGGACGCGGTCAGTTCGGCGTGCAGGTCGGCGCGGAAGCCGAGCTGGGTGGCGAGGGGGTCGAAGTCGAGGCGGTGCTCGGTGCCGGCGGCGGTCTCGGCGGCGATGGTCTGCGCGACGGTGCGCGCCTCGGGCAGCAGGTCCGTCGGCGCGCGGTCGGCGAGCAGGCCGATGAGGTGCTGCGCGGCCCAGTGCGGGGCGCCGCCGCCGCGGCCGGTCACCACGAGGGCGGCGAGCAGCAGGCGGCAGCCGTCGAGCGGCCAGATCGGCTCGGGGCGCCGGACGGCGAAGTGGTAGACGCTGTTGCCGATCCCGTCCACGTCGATCAGCTCCCTGATCTTGGTGGTGAAGTCCTCGGCCTGGTCCTCGCGCCAGGTGATCTGCCCCTCGATGGACTTGGCCTCGTCCCGGACCTGCTTGGACGAGTCCTTCGACAGGGTCCTGACGAAGTCGAGGTCGGCCGCGGCGGCGTGCCGGGTGACGACCGCGAGCAGGCTCATCTTCTGCGCGGCGGTCTGCGTCGGCCAGGCGGCCTGGAGCAGTGCGCGCGCGGCGGCCGGGTCGGCGGCGTAGAGGCCGTTCACGTAGGCGATCCGCGCGTCCGGGTCGGGGCCGTCCCAGTCCTCCGGCCGCAGCGGACCGAACGGTTCGCGCAGCAGGTAGCGCCAGTCGGGGTTCTGCCGGGCGAGCCAGTGCCCGGGCGCGCCGAGCACCTCGGCGAGGTCGTTGCGCAGGGCGACGCTGTTGCGGCCCGCGTCCAGCAGCGGCGGCAGCGCGGCCAGCGGGAGCCGGCACCCGGAAGCCCTGGTGGCGGCGAGCCATTCGGGCAGGTACTTCGGGTGGACGTCGAGGACCGCGCGCAGCCGCAGCCGGCCGGAGCTCGGAATCAGCGGCCTGTCGTCGGTCGGCGCGGGCTCCGGCAGCGCACCCTCGTGGGGCGCGGGCGGGGCCCCGGTCAGCGCCGGGACCGCGAGCAGCATGGCCTGCTTGAGCAGGGCGCGCGCCGGGTCGGCCTCGGCGAGCGCCGGGTCCGGCACGAGGGCGTGCCGCTCGGTGCCGACCAGCGCGGCGGAGACGAGCTCGTTCCAGGTGGTCACGCGAGGCTCACCGGCCCCTCCGCGGTCCAGACGGTCACCGGGGCGAAGCCGGCGAGGCTGTAGACGCCGAACACCGGCGCGGGACGGCCGGCCGCGGCGGCGAGCAGCGCGTACGCGGACTTCGGGATGTCCGGGTCCTGACGCGCGGTGCCGAGCGCCATCGCCGTCTCGCCGCTGCTCGGCCGGATCAGCGGCACGCTCAGCGAGCCCTTCGCGTCCAGCAGGCGCCACTCCTTGTCCAGTATCGGGACCGCGGATTCGAGCAGCGCGGGCACGGTGGCCGTCCACGGATCGGCGGCGACGGCGGCGGCGTACGCGCCGGCCGCGGCCTCCAGCGTCTCGCCGCTCGGCGCGGGCGCGGTCGGCGACGAGGGCAGCAGCTCGCCCTGTTCGAGCACGATGGCACGCAGCGGCGCCGCGTCCGGCGCGAAGGCGAGGCGTGCGTGGAGCGTGCTGCCGACGGGGAGGGCGAGGCCGGGGCTCTGACCCTGCGGGGCGAAGGCGAGCAGCAGCGCGAGGCGGCCGGTGCTCTCGCCGCGCAGCCAGACGCGCCGCTCGACGAGCTTGTCGGGCGTGTCGTCGCGCATCCCGAGGACCAGCCAGCGGTCCGCGACCTGCTCGCCGCTGGCCGCGATCTCCTCCGTGGACGGGGCGAGCCCGACGCGGCGGGACACGGTCGCGGCCAGCGGGGCCGGCAGCTGCGCGCGGTGGTGCCAGCCCTGCGCGAGCAGGTTCAGCTGCGCGAAGCCGCGGAGCGTGTGGTCCGGCCAGTCCGTGGCGGACAGCGCGGGCGCGAGGTCCTTCACCCGGGCCGCCACGCCGGGGGCCTGCGCGTCCACGAGGCGGCGCGCGAGCCCGTCGAGCGGCTTGTAGCCTGCGCCGCGCAGTCCGGACAGGCCGCCGCGCAACTGGTCGGCGAGCCAGAGTTCGAGCTCCTCGAAGCCCGCGTCGATCCGGCCGGCCCGCTGCGCGGTGCGCTTCTCGGCCGCCTGCGCCGCCTTGCGCGCCGCCTCGGGATCACTGGCGATCTCGGCCGCCTTCTCCGCCGCGGCCGCCTTGCGCGCCTCGGTCTTCTCCGCGCGCTCCCTGCGTCCGCTCAGCCACTCCTCGACCCGCTGCGGCAGCGTGTCCGTGTCGCCGACCGTGCCCGCGGACCAGAGCAGCAGCAGCCCGAGGGCGTGCTTGCACGGGAACTTGCGGGACGGGCAGCTGCACGCGAACGCGGGCGCGGACAGTTCGACAGTGACCTGATACGGCTTGGAGCCGCTGCCCTTGCAGTCCCCCCAGAGGAGGTTCTCGGCAGGGCTCGTCCCCGTGCCGCTCCACGGACCCGGCGCGGCGAGCTTGGTGCCCGCTTTCTGCGACGCAGGGTCCGGAGCCAGGGCGTGTATCTGCGCCACCGACCACCGTTGAGGTGAGCCGGAGCTGGTTTCCGGTGCCATGCGGAAGACCCTACGGGACCGCACCGACAGAATCTGACGGCCCGCTAGTCGAGCAGTTCGGCGAACTCCGGAAGCAGTTTCTCCGCCGCCACGATATCGGCGCTCAGGTCCCGGTCGGCGCCGTCGACGGGCAGGTCGGCGCAGAGGTCGAGCGCGCGGCGCAGCGTCGGGTCGGCCGGGACGCGTCCGGCGAGTCGCAGTGCCCTGACCGCGGCGACGAGCTCGCAGCCCAGCAGGGTCCTGAATTGGGCCACGGCGTCGAGCGCCTGTCCGGCGGCCAGCGAGGCGAAACTCGCGTCCTCCTCGACGCCCTGCGAGAGCACGACCGATTGCAACCCGGCCGGGGTCGCGGCCGCGCGCAGCCGGCCGAGCGCCGAGGCGCCGACGTACTCCAGGATCATCGTGCCCGAAGACCCCGCGCGGCCGTCACCGAGGAACGGCGGCAGCGCGGTGAAGTCGGGGTCGTTGAGGGTCGTGAGCCGCGCCAGCACCAGCTTCGCCGACTGCGCGACCGTGATGACGGCGGTGTCCAGCGCGCTGGCCAGGTAGGCGGCGTGGAAACCGCCGTGGTGCGCGAGTTCGCCGGTCTCAGCGTCCTGATGGCCCCAGAGCACCGGGTTCTCGGCGGGCGCGTTGGCCAGCCGCGCCACGACGTCGTCCAGCGAGGTGAGGGCGTCGAGCGCGGGGCCGAGCGTCTGCGGCAGGGTGCGCAGGCCGAACGGGTCCTGGATCCGGGCGGCCGGCGGCGCGCCCTGGATCAGGGTTCGCATCCAGCGGGTCACGAGGCGGGAGCCGGGGAACGGCGTGACCCGGTCCACGATCTCGGCGAAGGCCTCCGCGTTGCCGCGCACCGCCAGGAACGTCAGCGCCGCGACGAGCACCGAGGCACGCGTCAGGCTGCGCAGGCGCACGCAGGCGAGCGCCGCGTCCGCGATCGTGGCCGCGTTGCTGCTGATGAACGGCAGCGCGTCGTTCGGCCCGAACTCGGTGAACGCGGGCAGCGGACGGCTCGTCGGCGCCTCGCCCATCAGCGCCAGGGCGGTCGTGGCGAGTGCGGTCAGGTCGCCCGTGCCGATCCCGCCGAGCTCGCGGACCTGCGGCAACGCGTCGGCGGCCAGCATCGCGGCCAGGCCTTCGAGCACTGCCTCGGACGCGCCGCTGCCGCCCGCCGCCAACTGGTTGAGGCGGACGACGAGCATGGCCCGGACCCGTTCGGCCGAGCGGGTCCGGCCGCCCGACGCCGCGTGGCTGCGCAGCAGGGCGTGGGCGTGCGCGTGCGTCCCGGCGTCCTCGATCCCGATCGAGCGGTTCGCCCCGACGCCGGTCGAGCGGCCGTACACCGGACGCGTCGCCGAGACCCGGTCCGCGAAGCGCCGGGAGCGGGCCACGCGCTCCCACGCCTCCGGAGTGACCGCGCAGGTGTCCCGCAACGCGGCCAGCGCGGCGATGTCCGCGCTGGTCAGGTGCTGGCCGTCGATCGGGATCATGTGCCCACCGGAGCCCAGGCGAACGGCGGGTCGGGGATCTCGCGGCGCAGCACCGGCGCGATGTCGGACTGGAACAGCGCGAGCGACTCCTCGTGCTGCCGCTGCGTGAGCCCGCCCGCGTCGGCGTGCAGATGCAGGACGCTGTGACCGAGCTGCTCGTGGTACTTGTGCACCTTCTCGATGATCTGCTGCGGGCTGCCGATGAGCGCGGAACTGCGCTCGATGTAGTCCTCGAAGGTCTCGAACACGATCGGCAGCCCGAGCTTGCGCTGGAACCGCAGGTTCGCCTCGAAGACGGGCCGGTACTCGTCCAGCGCGTCCTGCGACCTGCGGCGGGAGAAGAACCCCGCGGAGCCCGCGCCGACCGTGACCTGCGCCGGATCGTGCCCGTAGTGCTCCCAGCGCTCGCGGTAGTGCGCGACGAGCTCGGCGTAGGGCTCGACCGGATTGGTGACGTTCGCGGAGAACAGCGGCTCCCCGTAGCGCGCGGCGAGGTCGACCGACTGGCGGCTGGTGGCACTGCCGTGCCAGACCCGGACCGGCTGCTGCAACGGCCGCGGCCACGTCTCGGCCTCGTCGAGCCCGGGTCGGAACCGGCCGCTCCAGGTGACCTTCGGCTCCCGCCACAGCCGCCGGAACAGCTCGTAGCTCTCGATGTTGCGGTCCCACTGGTCCTCGGTGGTGACGTGGAACAGCTCGCGCTGCGCCGAACCGTTGCCCTTGCCGATGATCAGCTCGAGGCGGCCGTCCGAGAGGTGGTCGAGCGTCGCGTAGTCCTCGTACGCGCGCACCGGGTCGAGCAGGCTCAGCGTGGTCACGGCCGTGAAGAGCCTGATCCGGCTGGTGTGCGCGGCGATGTGGCCGAGCACGACCGGCGGCGAGGAGGAGATGAACGGCCGCTCGTGCCGCTCCCCCACGCCGAAGCCGTCGAAGCCCAGGTCCTCGGCCAGCTGCGCGTCCGCGACCAGCCGTTGGAAGCGCTCCCGCGTCGAGACCTGCACGCCGGTGACCGGGTGCGGGGCGTGCACGATGAGACTGATGGCCAGGAATTTCACGCGGGGAGCCCTTCGGGTGCGACCAGACGGGGAGATGAGGTGTGAGCTGGTCAGCTACACAGGGCGCTGTTCACGCGCGCGAAGTCGACGTGCCGCCGGGCGACCAGGCGCCGGGAGAGCGAACGGGCCCTGTCGTACGCCATCCGCGCTCACCTCCGCCCCCGTGTTTCCACCCTGGCCACGTGTCTCTCCGAAAGTAGGCAAGCGCGCGACCGCTGTCAATCAACGTCCAAACGCGCACTGGACAGGCGGCACCCCGCGGCCTAGCCTTCGACCTAGTCAAAAAATTGTCTATTGAAGGTGGGGCCGATGCACCCGTTCCGCAAGGCCGTCGAAGCCAGGGACCAGGACGCCATCGCCGCGATGCTGGCCGAGAACGTCGTCTTCACCAGCCCCGTCGCCTTCAAGCCGTACCCCGGCAAGGCGATCACGGCCGCGATCCTGCGCGGCGTCATGCGGGTCTTCGAGGACTTCACCTACGTGCGCGAGTTCGGCCACCCGGACGGCCGCGACCACGCCCTTGTGTTCACCGCCACCGTGAACGGCAGGAAGCTGACCGGCTGCGACTTCCTGCACTTCGACGAGGACGGCAAGATCGACGACTTCATGGTCATGGTCCGCCCGCTCTCCGGCGCCAACGCGCTCGCCGAGGCCATGAACGCCCAGTTCGACCAGATCGCCCGCGAGGCCGCCGAGGGCGTCTGAGTCCGAGACCGAGACCGCGAAATGGCACTCCGCAACGCGATCCTGGCCACCCTCCTCGACGGCGAGGCGTCCGGCTACGACCTGTCCAAGGCCTTCGACGCCTCCGTCGCCAACTACTGGACGGCCACCCCGCAACAGCTTTACAAGGAACTCGAGTCCATGGAGTCCCTCGGCCTGATCACGGCGCGCGTCGTCGAGCAGGACCGCAAGCCGAACAAGCGCCTCTTCTCCCTCACCGAGGCAGGCCACGCCGCACTCCACGACTTCACGACCCAGCCCGCCAAACTCACCGCCATCCGCGACGAACTCTTGGTCAAGGTCCGTGCTATCGACGCGGGCGACCCCGCCGCCGTCCACCAAGCCATCGCCGACCGCCTCGACGTGGCCCGTACCAAACTCGCCCGCTACGACGCGATGCGCGCCCACCTCCTAGCAGGCCGCACCGAAGACGACTACCTCGCCACGTCCGACCGCATCGGCCCCTACCTGACCCTCATGCGCGGCCGCGCCTTCGAGCAGGAGAACATCGCCTGGGCCGAGCGCACCCTCAGGATCCTGGAGCAGCGCGCCGCTCGGTGACCCAATACGTCTGCTTATGCACGACCCCGGACTCAAGCTCCGCCGCCCGGGCCCGCGCCGCCGCCTCGTCCTCGTGCGCCGACACCAGGTAGCGGTTGCCGTTGTCGTCCTGCCGCCACACTTCCCAGGTCGCGGCGCTACTCGGCATCGTCGACAATCATCATCCCTGGAGCCTACTTGAGCGCGCCGATGATCGTGCCGCCCACTCCGGCGAGCAGGATGCCGGTGATGGCGGTGCGGGCGGCGCGGGTGCCGGGGGCGGGCTGCTTGAAGACCCAGATGCTGATGGCGGCGTTCACGGGCAGGCTGAGCTGCGCAATCGTGAAGCCTACGCCGGCGCCGACGCGTGCTACGAGGCCCAGGAGCGCGACGCTGCCGATGCCGAAGAGGAGGCCGGAGGCGAGCAGGACGGACGTGGCGCGGGGCGGGAGTCTGACGATGCCGCCGTCGCGGGCGGCCAGGGCGATGGCGGCGAGGAGCATGCCGATGCTGAGGGGGAAGTTGCCGAGTTGGGACGGCACGTGGGCCCACTGCGCCGGGACGAAGTAGGCGCCCCAGAGGATGCCGGCGCCGACCGCGTAGAGCAGGCCGCCGCGGTGTGCGCTCGCCTGGGCCGGCGTGCCAGAGTTCTGCGAACCGATGATGAGGAAGACCCCGGCGAGCACCAGCACGAGGCAGCCGCCGAGGATCACGTAGCGTGCCGCGCTGAAGCCCGCCATCTCGTTGAACAGCAGCGCGCCGAAGATGAACGCGACGATGATGTTCAGCGGGGTCCACGTGCCCGCGGCGCGCGCGAGGCCGATCGCGTCGGTGGCGCGGAAGGCGCAGAAGTTGCCGAGCGTCCAGACCATGCCCCCGGCGAGCGGCAGCCAGAAGTCCCGCCAGCCGAGATTGACCTGACCGGCGCTGCCGCCGACGATGAGCGCGGCCGTCGCGAACACGACGTTGCCCACGGTGACGTGCAGCGTCCTGGTGGACTGGCGCGGTCCGGCGATCGCCTGCGCGACCGGGATCCAGCAGCCCCACGCGGCCACGATGGCGAGCGAGAGGAGGAGTGTCGTCATGCGTCCCGCCCGTCCGTGTCGTATTATCCTCGATGATCGAGCATAAAAGGGAGCGGGTCCGATGACAAGAGCCCGGGACGCACGCTGGCCGGGGGCGCTCGGCGTGCTCGGCGAGGTGCGCCGCACGCCCGGTGTCACGCGGGCGGAGGCGGCGCGCCGGCTCGGGCTCGGCAGCGGTTCGGCGACCGAGATCACCGCCCGGCTGCGCGCGCTCAATCTGCTCGACGAGGTCCCGGCGCCGGTGGTCGGCCGCGGTCGGCCGACCACGTGCCTGCGGCCGCATCCCGAGGGCCCGCTCGTCGCCGTCGTCGAGGTGCGCTACGAGGGCTGGCGCTGCGCGCTCTCCGCGATCGACGGCCGGCCGTCCACGGTCGTCGCCCGGCGGCACGGGCACCGGGACGCGCGGAAGGTCGTGCGCGAGATCGCCGCCGCGCTCGGGGACCTGAGGCGGCGTCACGGCCACCGGCTGCGCGCCGTCTCGGTGAGCGTGGCCGGTGCGGTACGCCACGGCCGGCTCGTGCAGGCCACGACCATAGGCTGGGACGCGGTCGACCTGTCCGAGATCCTGCCGGACGACTCCGTCCCGCTGCTGATCGGCAACGACGCGACGCTCGCCGGGCTGGCCGAGGCGCGCGGCGGGGCGGCGGTCGGGGCCGGGACCGTGCTGCACCTGACCGTCGAGGTCGGCCTCGGCGGCGTCCTGGTCGTCGGCGGACTTCCGGTGACCGGGGCGAGCGGCGCGGGCGGCGAGTACGGACACCTGCCCTTCGGCGACCGGTCACGGCGCTGCCTGTGCGGCGCGCTCGGCTGCTGGGACAACGAGGTCGACGGCAGAGCCCTGGCACGCCACCTCGACGCCCCGCCGCCCGACGACCCGTACGCGTACGCCCTCGAAGTCCTCGCCCGCACCGACCGCGACGACGAGGCGGCGGACGCCGTACGCCGCGTGGCCCGGGCACTCGCGTCGGGTATCGCAGGCCTCGTCAACGCGCACGATCCGGAAGTCGTGACGCTCGGCGGTCTCGCACCCCTGATTCGCGCCGCCGCGGAAGCCGAGTTCGATGCGGCCTACCTCGACGGCCTGATGACCTTCCGCCGCGCCGACCCCATCCCGCTGCGCCCCGCCGCGCTCGGCGAGGACGGCGCGCTCATCGGGGCGGCCGCGGCGGGCCTCGACCTCGTGCTGAGTGAGACAGGCCTCAACGACTGGGTTGCCGAGTTGGAACAGTCGACCGACCGACAACTGTAACCAGCTGTGCCATTCTTGCTGCGTAGGGTTCGTTGGTGGCACGGGCCTAGGAGTGGGGATGCGTCGGCTGATCACGCTTTGTCTCAGCCTGCTGATCGCCGTCGGCTGCGCGGTGCTCACGTGGGTCAGCAAGCTGCCCAAGGCGCCGCTGTGGGTCGTCACGGGCATCGGCGTGGTCACGGCGGTCGCCGCGGCACCGGTCACGGACCGGGTCAAGAGCGAGATCAGCGCGCTGCTGGCGCCGGAGACCGAGCAACGCAAGATCCTGCGACAGCGCTTCACGCCGGGGCCGAACGGCAGGGGGCCGGGCCGTGTCGGCCAGGCGGATCCGCTCGCGCTCGGCGTGCACGAGGCGGCGGAGCGGCACGACGGCGACCAGCTGCCGCCGTACGTGCAGCGCGATCTGCACGCGTGGCTGGTGGACGAGATCCGCTCCGGCGGCTTCGTGCTGCTCGAAGGGCGGTCGGCGGCGGGCAAGACCCGGCTGGCGTTCCAGGCGATGGCGCAGGCGGTCCCCCGTCATCGACTGCTGATACCGGACGACGGCAAGGCGCTCGCCGCACTGGCCGCCACCGGCCGCGCGCCGTCCGACAGCGTGATCTGGCTCGACGACCTCGAACGCTACCTCGACGGACCCGACGGCCTGACCCGCGCCGTGCTGGACCACCTCTGCCCGCCCGGCGCCGCCGACGTCACCGTGCTGGCCACGCTGCGGCTGGAGGCTCGTCGTGCCCTGACCCAGTCGAGCAGCGAGGGCGGCCAGGACCTCACGCGGCAGGCCGTCGACCTGCTGAACCGGGCCACCACGCCCACATCCCCCATCGCCGCCGCGCTCTCGGCCGGCGAACAGGAACGCGCGCGTGCCTCGACCGACCGCAGGATCGCGCACGCCCTGACCCGCAACGACGACGGATTCGGCGCCACGCTGTGCGGCGGACCGGCAGCCGTGGCCCGCTGGCAGCGCGCGAGGGAAGGCGAGCACCTCACCGGCGCGGCGCTCGTCACCGCGGCCGCGGACTGCCGACGCGCGGGCTACCCGCATCCCGTCCCGCGCAGCATGCTCGACGCCTTATACCGCGGCTATCTCCCGGTCGCCGAGCGGCACCGCACCGACCTGCCGACGTTCGACGAGGCCCTCGCCTGGGCCATCGAGCGTACGCACGGCGCGAGCTGCCTGACACCGCACGGCGACGACACCTACGAACTCTTCGACTACCTGCTCGACCACATCCAGCATCAGCGCACGACGACCCCCGTCCCCGAAGCCGTCTGGGACGCCGTCCTGCTCGGCGCCGACGAGGACACCCGCACGAACGTCGGCATCACCGCCTTCATCGGCGGCAACACCGAACGCGCCGAGCAGATCCTGGCGGCCGTCGCCGCGGAGGGCCACGGCAACGCACAGAACAGCCTCGGCCTCGTCATGTTCACCGCGGGACGGTTCGCCGAGGCCGAGGAGCTGTACCGGAAGGCCCTCGACTCCGATAGCGGTCCCGCGATCAACAACCTCGCGAACCTGCTCGGGGTCACCGACCGCTTCGACGAGGCGGAGGAACTGTTCCTGCGCGCACTCGACGACGGCGACACGTCCGTCCTCAACAACTACGCCAACATGCTGCACCGGAGCGGCCGGTCCGGCGAGGCCGAGACGTTCTACCGGCGGGCCGTCGCCGCCGGGCAGACCTCCGCCCTCGGCAACTTCGCCTCCCTGCTGCACGACGAAGGCCGCTTCGAGGAGGCCGAGCAGTACTACCGCCAGGCGATGGCGACCGACAGTCCCGTGGCCACCTCCCACCTCGCCCGGCTGCTCGCGGACACTGACCGCCTCGAGGAGGCGGAGGGGCTCTACCGGCAGGCCATCGGCTCAGGAGAGACGGGACTGCTCAACAATCTCGCGAACGTCCTCGTCAGGCTCGGGCGCCGCGACGAGGCGGAGGAGCTCTACCGGCAGGCGCTCGACGCGGGCGAGGACCTCGCTCTCAACAACCTCGCCGTCCTGTTCAAGCAGGCCGGCCGGTTGCAGGACGCGGAGACGTACTACCGGAAGGCCATCGACGCGGGGCAGATCGACGCGCTGGGCAACCTCGGACTGCTGCGCGAGGAGCAGGGCCGGCCGCGCGAGGCCAAGAGGCTCTTCCGACGGGCCATCGACGCCGGACACACGCCCTCGCTCGTCAGCCTCGCCGATCTGGTGCGTAGCGAGGGGAACCGTCGCGACGCGGTGAAGCTCTATCGTCGGGCGGTCGCGGCCGGTGCGGACTCGGCACTCACCAACCTGGCCAACGTGCTGCGTGAGGATGGTCGGAGGGCGGAGGCCGAGGAGTTCTATCGACGCGCCGCCGACAACGGAAATGCCGCCGCCGCTTTCAACTTCGCTCACCTGCTCAAGGAGGACGGCCGACTCGAGGAGGCCGAGCAACGCCTTCGGCAGGCCGCCGCGAGTAACTATGTCAACGCTTTCAACAGCCTCGCCGTCCTGCTCCGCGAATCAGGCCGCGACGAAGAGGCCGAGCAGTACTACCGACGCGCCATCGACGCCGGTGACAACGCCGCGATCAACAATCTCGCCGTCTGCCTCGCCACGACCGGGCACTTGAAGGAGGCTGAGAAGCTCTACCTTCAGGCGATCGAGGCCGGGGATGCCAGTGCGATGCACAACTACTGCCACCTGCTGCGGGCCGACGGCAGGTTCGAGGACGAGGAGAAGTACTGCCGGATGGCCGTCGAGGGCGGCGATACGACAGCCCTCAACCACCTCGGCACGATCCTCGGCAAGAAGGGCGAGATCGAGGAAGCGGAGGAGTACTACCGGCAGGCGATCGGCAAGGGCGGCGTCCAGGCCGCCGACAACCTCGCTCTGCTGCTCCGGCGCGTGGGGCGCACGAAGGAGGCGGAGGGCCTGTTCCGCCGGGCCATCGCGGGCGGGAACACCGACTCCCTGATCAACCTCGCGGAGACGGTCGAAGACGCGGGTCGCTTCCAGGAGGCGGAGAAGTTGTTCCGTCGGGCCGTCGACGCCGGGAACACCGACGCGCTGAACGACTTCGCCGTGTACCTCAAGCGCCACGATCGTCTCGATGAGGCCGAACGGTTCTACCGTCAGGCGATCGACGCCGGGAACACCGACGCGCTCAACAACCTCGCCGTGCTCCTGATGCAGCAGGGGCGCAGGAAGGAGGCGAGGCAGTACTTCCGACTGGCCGCCGAGGTCATGGTGTCCGAGAAGGTCGCGAGCTTCGGGAAGAGGCGTCGGCGTGCGCGCGAACTGGCGGCGACACCCACTGAGGTCGTCACCGCGAGGGACATCAAGCACGAATGACGGCGGCGTCCCGGGCGGTCAGGTCGGCGAGGGTTTCGCGGCGCTGGACGAGGCGGGCCACGCCGTCGCGGACGGCGACCAGGGGCGGGCGGCCGACGAGGTTGTAGGCGGAGGACATCGAGAGCTGATACGCACCGGCCGCGGGGACGGCGAGCACGTCGCCGGGGCGCAGGTCGGCAGGAAGCAGTGCCTCGGGGGCGAGGACGTCACCGGCCTCGCAGTGGCGGCCGACGACGCGCGTGGCACGCAGCGGGGTCGACGAAGCCGCGCGTTCGACGGGGCGGATCGTGTATTCGGCGTGGTAGAGCGCGGGTCGCGGGTTGTCGCTCATGCCGCCGTCCACGGCCGCGAAGTGCACGCCGTGCGCACTCGTCTTGACCGCCAGCACGCGGTAGAGGGCGACACCGGCCGGGCCGACGATCGAGCGGCCGGGTTCGATCACGAGGCGCGGGACGGTCAGGCCGTGCTCGGCGCAGCGTGCGCGCAGCCGTGCGGTCACCGCCGTGGCGAACTCGCCGGGTTCCAGGGACGGTCCGCCGGGCCGGTAGGCGATGGCCTGGCCGCCACCGAGGTCGAGCTCCGGCAGTTGCACACCGTGCCGCGCGTGCAGGTCGGCGAGGAACGTGGCAAGTCGGTCGATGGCGGCGAGGTAGGGCTCTACCGTCGTGATCTGCGATCCGAGGTGGCAGTGCAGGCCGTACAGCCGCAGGTGCTCCTGGCCGAGGATGCGGGTGACGGCGTCGAGGGCTGAACCGTCGGACAGACTCAGGCCGAACTGCTGGTCCTCGGCGCCGGTCTGCACGGCCTCGTGGTGGCCGACCGCGATGCCGGGGATCACGCGCACGTACACGCCCTGCGGTTCATAGGGCCGGTGCCGGATCGCGAGTGAGGCGAGGTGCGCGATCTCGGTGAAGCCGTCGATCACGATTCGGCCGACGTGCTCGCGGACGGCGGTCTCCAACTCTTCGTGCGTCTTGGCCACGCCGTGCAGCACGATCAGGTCCGACGCGAAGCCCGCGTCCAAGGCGAGGGCGAGAACGGAGCAGACGTCGACGCCGAGGCCTTCGTCCCGCACCCACTGCGCGACCGTCGGACTGAAGAAGGCCTTCGCGGCGTAACGCACCAAGCCGCCGTCGAGGGCGTGTACGTACGCTGCGGCACGTGAGCGCAGTTCGGCTTCGTCGAGCACGTACAAGGGGGTGCCGAACCGCTCCGCGAGCTCCTCGAGATCCACGCCGCCGACGCTGATCCGGCCTGCGTGCTCCCGGGCGCTCGCGGGCCACGGCGTGCCGAGGGCGTCGGGGGCGCTCGTGTCCTCGCCGTCCGCGTCCTCGGAGAGCAGGGCCGTTCGGAGGGTCATCGCAGTTCTCCCGTCAGCGCGGGCACGGGAACGGGTGTGCGTGCGACGGTGACCGGGGCGGCGGCGAGGACCGGGTCGATCAGGACTTCCGCGACGCCGCGCGCGTCGGCGAGTTCCCGCAGCACGCTGTCGGCCAGCGGCCAGACCTCGTAGTCGGCGCCGAGGACGCGCACCAGGTCCTGCGGGCTGGTGAACGCGACCGCGCAGCGTGCGCCGTGCCGGTTCCGGAACAGCGCCAGCCGCACGCAGCCGTCGTGGCCGGACTCGATCATCGGCGTGTACAGAGGCAGAGGCTTCATACTCACGACGCTAGTCCCGGCCGAGGCTCTTGATCGTCTTACTGGCGACATCCTCACGCCGCCCCCGGTCAATACTCACGGGTTCTCACGGCTGGAAGCGGTAGCCCATGCCGGGTTCGGTGAGCAGTTGGCGGGGGTGGGAGGGTTCGGGTTCGAGCTTCTGGCGCAGCCGGGAGAGGTAGAAGCGCAGGTAGTTGGTCTCCGACTCGTAGGACGGGCCCCACACCTGGTGGAGCAATTGCTTGCCGGAGACCAGGCGTCCGGGGTTGCGGGCGAGGACTTCGAGGACCGCCCACTCGGTCTTGGTCAGGTGCACGGTGGCCGGAGCGTCGGCGGGGGCGTCCGGGCGGCGGGTGACGGTCTTGTTGGCCAGGTCCACGCTGAAGTGGCCGATGAGCACGGTCGGCTCGTCGGCGCCGCCCTCGGACTCGACGCGGCGTTGCAGGGCCCTGAGGCGGGCCATCAACTCCTCCATCGAGAAGGGCTTGGTCATGTAGTCGTCGGCACCCGCGTCGAGGGCGTCCACCTTGTCGGCGGCGTCCACCCGGCCGGAGAGCACGAGGATCGGCACCTTCGTCCAGCCGCGCAGGCCCGCGATGACGTCCGTGCCGTCCATGTCGGGCAGGCCGAGGTCGAGGATCACGAGGTCGGGCAGGTGGCGTGCCGCGGCTTCGAGGGCCGAGGCGCCGTCGCCCGCCACCACGACCTCGTAGCGGCGGGCCGAGAGGTTGATCCGCAGGGCCCGCATCAGCTGCGGCTCGTCGTCGACCACGAGTACCCGCATCATCGGGCGACCTCACTGTTCAGAACGGGAACGGGCGCGGCGGGCAGCGAGAGCACCATGGTGATGCCGCCGCCCGGGGTGGTCTCGGGCTCCAGCGTGCCGCCCATCACCTCGGCGAGACCGCGGGAGAGGGCGAGTCCGAGCCCGACGCCCGCCGTGTTGTCGCGGTCGCCGAGCCGTTGGAAGGGCCGGAACACGAGGTCGCGGTCCGTGTCGGGGATGCCGGGGCCGCGGTCGATCACGCGGACCTCGACGAGCGTGCCGAGCGCCGAGACCGTGACGCTGACCGGCGAGTCGGTGTGCGTGACGGCATTGGCCACCAGGTTCGCGATGATGCGTTCGACCAGCGGCCCGTCGACGAGCGCGTCGGGGACGCCGGGCCGCGCCGGTTCGAGGTGCACGCGTCCGGCGGCCGTGGGCACGTCGTCGATCGCGCGCGGGATGACGTCCTCGATCGCGATCGGTTCGAGGCGCGGGGTGACGGCGCCGGCCTGCAGGCGGGACATGTCGAGCAGGTTCTCGACGAGCCGGGTGAGCCGGTCGAGCGATTCCTCGGCGGCTTCCAGGAGTTCGGCGCGGTCGTCGTCGGGGAGTTCGAGCTCGGGGTCACGCAGGGTGCTGATCGAGGCCTTCGCCGCGGCCAGCGGCGTGCGCAGGTCGTGCGAGACGGCCGTGAGCAGCGCGGTACGCATCTTGTCCGCGGCGGCGAGGCTCTGCGCGGAGGCGGCTTCCCGGGCCAGGCGGCGGCGCTCCAGTGCCGCGGTGGCCTGGGCGGCGAAGGCGGCGAGTACGCGCTGGTCGGCGGCGGGGAGGGTGCGGCCGCGCAGGGCCAGGACCGCGCCGGGGCCCGCGTCGATGACGGTGTCGGCCTTGCCGGGGCACATCGCCGGGTCGGCTCCGGTCGAGGCGACGAGCGTCCAGCGGTTCGGGTCGTTGATCTCGTCGGGCAGCCGCGGGCCTTCGGTGTCAGTACGCTGCAACAGGCAGACGCTCTCCATCGAGTACGTCTCGCGGAAGCGTTCCAGCAGCGCCGAGATCGCCTCGTCGCCCCTGAGTACGGCCACTGCGAAGGCGTTCAGCGTTTCCGCCTCGGCCGATGCGTGGGCCGCGCTGCGGGTCTGTTTGATCGCCAGGTCCACGACGGAGGCCACGGTCAGTCCGACGATGACGAATACGAACAGTGCGATGGCGTTGTTCGCCTCGGCGATCGTGATCGAGTGGACGGGCGGGATGAAGTAGTAGTTCAGCAGCAGGGAGCTCCACAGCGCCGCGACGAACGCCGAGACCATGCCGCCGAGCCGGGAGATCGCGACCGTCAGCGTCAGATAGAGCAGGATGTCGCTGGCCACGTTCAGTCGCAGCGGGTGCGCGACCGAGGTGAGGATGGCCGTCAGGATCGGCGGGGTGACGAGGCCGGTGGCGATGCCGCGCCAACTGCCGCCGGTCCCCCACGCCGCCTGCCGCAACGGGTTCGGCGGCAGCCACGAGAATCGCCTGCGCGGGTGGAGCTCCTTGTGCGTGACCATGTGCACGTCGATGTCGCCGGACAGGATCGTCGTCGTCTCACCGATCCCGCGGCCGGTCAGGAATCGGTTGAACCGGCTGCGGCGCGAGGTGCCGAGCACGAGCTGCGTCGCGTTCTTGGCCTGCGCGAACTCGATCAGGGCACGCGGCACGTCGTCGCCGATGATCGAGTGGTAGCTGCCGCCGAGGGTCTCGACGAGGTGGCGTTGCGCGGCCAGCGCGGTCGGGCTGGTTCCAGCGGCCAGGCCGTCCGAACGCGCGATGTGCACGGCGATCAGCTCGCCGCCGGAGGAGCGTGCGGCGATGCGCGCGGCACGGCGGATCAGCGCCTCGCCTTCGTCCCCGCCGGGCAGCGCCACCACGACGCGCTCGCGGGTCTCCCAGACGGTGCCGATGATCCCGTGCTCGGAGCGGTACCGCTGAAGGACCTCGTCCACCCGGTCGGCCACCCACAGCAGCGCCAGCTCGCGCAGGGCCGTGAGGTTCCCGACGCGGAAGTAGTTGCTGAGCGAGGCGTCGATCTTCTCGGCCTTGTACACGTTGCCGTGCGCGAGCCGCCGACGCAGCGACTCCGGCGACATGTCCACGAGCTCGATCTGATCGGCCGCGCGGACCACCTCGTCCGGCACGGTCTCCCGCTGCGGCACGCCCGTGATCCGCTGGACGACGTCGTTGAGGGATTCGAGATGCTGGACGTTGACGGTCGTGATCACCTCGATGCCCGCGTCCAGCAGATCCTGCACGTCCTGCCAACGCTTCTCGTGCCGACCGCCCGGCACGTTCGTGTGCGCCAGCTCGTCCACCAGAGCGACCTGGGGCCGCCGCGCGAGCACCGCGTCGAGGTCCATCTCCTCGAAATTGATTCCGCGGTACTCGCGCGACAGGCGCGGCACGACTTCCAGGCCCTCGGCCATCTTCGAGGTCAGTGCGCGACCATGGGTCTCGACGAGCGCGATCACCACGTCGGCGCCGCGTTCGGCGCGACGGTGCGCCTCCTCGAGCATCTTGTACGTCTTGCCGACGCCCGGTGCGGCGCCGAGGTAGACCCTGAGCTTCGCGCGCTGCCTCATCATCGTCCTGACTACGCCCCGGTGGCGAACGCGGTGGTGCTGGAGTCGCTGCTCGGGTACTGCTTGTCGAGCGCGATGTTCAGCGTGGTGGTGTTCACCGCGGGCTCGCCGAGGATGCCGATGTCGCGGCCGGTGGTGTTGGCCTTGATCAGCGCCTCCACCTGGGCGACCGAGATGCCGCGGGTCGCCGCGATCCGCGCGGCCTGCTGGTCGGCGTTCTCCGGCGAGATGTACGGCTCCTGATCCGAACCGGACTCGGTCACCGCGTCCGTCGCCACCTGCGCGGCGGTCACGGTGTAGCCGCCCACGGAGTCGAACGCGGCCATGTTCTGCCGCATCGCCGTGATCAGCGCCGTCAGCGTCGGGTCGTTCGGCCCGAGGTTGTTGCTGCCGGACGCGCTGTAGTCACAGCCGTTCGCGAGCTGGATCGTGTAGTGGCCGGCCGTCGAGTCGGAGGAGAACGTCGGGCGGACCTGGAAGTACTTGTTGATCGGGTCCGCGTAGCCGGTGACGCCGTCCTTCTTGTTCAGCGCGGCCTCGGCGGTGGACGGGCTGACGTACGTCTGGCACAGCAGGGACGAGCCGATGACCTGGCCGCTGCTGTTGGTGATCAGCGAGCCGTCGGCCTTGTTCTTGAACGCGGCCTGGCCGATACCGGTCATCAGCAGCGGGTAGGCGATGCCGCAGATGACCGTGAACACGAGCATCGCGCGGACCGCGGCGAGGTGGCGCAGCACGGCGCCGGGAAGACGGGACATGTCAGATCACCGACCCATTCCGGGGAGGTACTGGATCACCAGGTCGAGCAGCTTGATCCCCGCGAACGGGATGACCAGGCCGCCGACGCCGTAGATCCACAGGTTGCGGCGCAGCAGCGCCGAGGCGGAGGACGGGGTGTAGCGCACCCCGCGCAGCGCCAGCGGAATCAGCGCCACGATGATCAGCGCGTTGAACACGATCGCCGAGGTGATCGCGGACTGCGGGCTGTACAGGTGCAGGATGTTGAGCTTCGACAGGCCGGGGAACACGCCCGCGAACATCGCCGGGAGCATCGCGAAGTACTTCGCGACGTCGTTGGCGATGGAGAACGTGGTCAGCGCGCCGCGGGTGATCAGCAGCTGCTTGCCGATCTCCACGATCTCGATCAGCTTCGTCGGGTTGGAGTCGAGGTCCACCATGTTCCCGGCCTCCTTGGCGGCCGAGGTGCCGGTGTTCATCGCCACGCCGACGTCGGCCTGCGCGAGCGCCGGGGCGTCGTTGGTGCCGTCGCCGGTCATCGCGACCAGCTTGCCGCCCTCCTGCTCCTTCTTGATCAGCGCGAGCTTGTCCTCGGGCGTGGCCTCGGCCAGGAAGTCGTCGACCCCCGCCTCCTCGGCGATCGCCCGGGCCGTCAGCGGGTTGTCACCCGTGATCATGACGGTCTTGATGCCCATCTTGCGCAGCTCGGCGAAGCGCTCCTTGATGCCGTCCTTGACGACGTCCTTGAGGTGGATGACGCCGAGGACCTGCGCGTCCGGGCCCTTGATCTGGGCGACGACCAGCGGGGTGCCGCCGGCCGAGGAGATCGCGTCCACGACCTCGCCGACCTTCGGCTCCACCCGGCCGCCGTTGTCGCGGACCCAGTCGCGCACCGCGTTCGCGGCGCCCTTGCGGATCTGCGTGCCGTCCGGCAGGTCCACGCCGGACATCCGGGTCTGCGCGGTGAACTCGATGAAGACCGCGTCGTGCACCTCGCGGCCGCGCAGGTTGTACTTCTCCTTGGCCAGCACGACGATCGAGCGGCCCTCGGGGGTCTCGTCGGCCAGCGAGGACAGCTGCGCCGCGTCGGCCAGGGTGTCGATCTCGACCCCGTCCACCGGCACGAACTCGCTCGCCTGCCGGTTGCCCAGGGTGATGGTGCCGGTCTTGTCGAGCAGCAGGGTGTTGACGTCGCCCGCGGCCTCGACGGCGCGGCCGGACATCGCCAGCACGTTGCGCTGCACCAGCCGGTCCATGCCCGCGATGCCGATGGCGCTCAGCAGCGCGCCGATCGTGGTCGGGATCAGGGCGACGGTCAGCGCGACCAGGATGACCAGGGACTGCGGGGCGCCCGCGAAGAACGCGAACGGCTGCAGGGTGACGACGGCCAGCACGAAGACGATCGTGAGCGAGGCCAGCAGCACGTTCAGCGCCAGCTCGTTCGGGGTCTTCTGCCGGGCCGCGCCCTCGACCAGCGCGATCATCCGGTCGATGAAGGTCTCGCCGGGCTTGGTGGTGATCTTCACGACGATCTCGTCGGACAGCACCCGGGTGCCGCCGGTCACCGCGGAGCGGTCGCCGCCGGACTCGCGGATGACCGGCGCGGACTCGCCGGTGATGGCCGACTCGTCCACCGAGGCGACCCCCTCGACGACGTCGCCGTCGCCGGGGATGATCTGACCGGCCGTCACCACGACGTAGTCGCCCAGCTTGAGCTCGGTCGCCGGGACCTCGGTCTCGACGCCGCGCTCGCCGGCCTGCCCCTTCGCGCCCTGGGTCCAGGAGGCGATGCGGCGGGCGGAGGTGGACGTCTTGGTCTTGCGCAGCGTCGCCGCCTGCGCCTTGCCGCGGCCCTCGGCGACGGCCTCGGCCAGGTTCGCGAACAGCACCGTGAGCCAGAGCCAGACGGTGATCGTCCAGGCGAAGATCGACGGATGCTCGATCGCGGAGAACGTGGTCAGCACGGAGCCGACCTCGACCACGAACATGACCGGGTTCTTCAGCTGCACGCGCGGGTCGAACTTCCTCAGCGCGTCGGGCAGCGACTTGTAGAGCATCTTGGGGTCGAGCAGACCACCGCCGATCCGGCGGGTCTCCTTGACCGCGTCCTGAGGGGTGATGGCAGACATTACTTGAGTCCTTCCGCCAGCGGGCCGAGCGCCAGCGCCGGGAAGTAGGTGAGGCCGACGACGATGAAGATCACGCCGGTCAGCAGGCTCGCGAAGAGCGGGGTGTGCGTCTTGAGCGTGCCGAGCGAGGCCGGGGTGTGCCGCTGCTTGGCCAGCGACCCGGCGAGCGCGAGGACGAAGATCATCGGCAGGAAGCGCCCGAAGGTCATCGCCAGGCCGCCCATGGTGTTGTAGAAGTCCGTGTTGCCGTTCAGGCCGCCGAACGCCGAACCGTTGTTGTTCGCCATCGACGTGAACGCGTACAGGACCTCGGAGAACCCGTGCGGGCCGGCGTTGTTCATCGAGTTGCGCGCGCTGGTCGTCGCCATCGCGATGCCGGTGAAGATCAGCGCGACGGACGGCGTGGCCAGGATGTAGAGCGCGGCGTACTTCATCTCGGCCGGGCGGATCTTCTTGCCCAGGTACTCCGGCGTGCGCCCGACCATCAGGCCCGCGACGAACACCGTGACGATGGCCAGGATCAGCATGCCGTAGAGCCCTGATCCGGTGCCGCCGGGCGCGATCTCGCCGAGCATCATGTCGAAGATCGCCGTGCCGCCGCCGAGCGCCGAGTACGAGTCGTGCATCGAGTTGACCGCGCCGGTGGACGTCAGCGTCGTGGAGGTGGCGAACAGCGCGCTCGCCGGGATCCCGAAGCGGACCTCCTTGCCGTTCATCGACGAACCGGCGACGGCCATCGCGGTGCCCCAGTGCCGCTCCTCCATGAAGGTCATGAAGGCGGCGGAACCGGCCCAGATGAAGCCCATGACGCCGGCGATGACGTAGCCCTGCTTGTTCGAGCCGACCATCTTGCCGAACGTGCGCGGCAGGGCGAAGCCGATCACCAGCAGCAGGTAGATCTCGAGCCAGTCCGTGAAGCCGTTCGGGTTCTCGAAGGGGTGCGCGGAGTTGGCGTTGAACACGCCGCCGCCGTTCGTCCCGAGCTCCTTGATGACCTCCTGCGACGCGGTGCCGCCGGTGTAGACCGTCCCGGTGCCGCCGGTCAGCGTGTGCACCGTCGTCAGGTGGCTGGAGAGCTCCTGCGGCAGGCCCGCGGCGATCAGCACGATGCCGAACACGATCGAGAACGGCAGCATCAGCCGGATCAGCAGCCGGGTCAGGTCGACCCAGAAGTTGCCGACGCGGTCGGTGTTGGTGCGCACGAACCCGCGGATCAGCGTCGCGACCACCGCGATGCCGACGGCCGCCGAGATGAAGTTCTGCACGGCCAGCCCGGCGAACTGCGCGGTGTAGCCCAACGCGGACTCGCCGGCGTAGTTCTGCCAGTTCGTGTTCGTCACGAAGGACGAGGCGGTGTTGTACGCGAGGTTCGCCTGCATCCCGGGCATGCCCAGCGACAGCATCAGGTGATCCTGCAGCCGCAGGATCAGGTAGAGCAGGATGACCCCGACCACCGAGATGGCGAGCACGGAGCGGATGTAGACCGACCAGGTCTGATCCGCCTCCGCGTCGACGCCCATGAGTCTGTAGAGGCCCTTCTCCACCCGCCAGTGCTTGGCGGAGGTGAGGATGTGGGCCATGTAGTCGCCGAGCGGGCGGTACGAGACCACCAGGGCGAACACGAGAAGACCGGCCTGCAACCAGCCGGCGGCGGCGACGGACACTAGAACCTCTCCGGCTTCACGAGCGCCAGGACCAGGTAGACGGTCAGGGCGACGGCGGCGATCAAACCGATGACGTTGTCAGCGCTCAAGACGCTCGACCCCCTTCACGATCAGCGCGAGGACGGCGAAGGTGGCAACGGTCAGCACGACGTAGAGGACGTCGGCCATGTCTGGCTCCTAGTGATCGGGTGTTCGGTGAGTGGGTCACCAGTCATGGAACCCCCGCCGGGAGCGCACGCGGCGTTTGCATACGCCCTCCTAACGGGCGTCAGAGCTATCTCCACGCCTGACTGACGCGCCGAGACCAGCTCGTTACCTGCGCTCCACACGGCGGACGCATGTCCGGTTCGCCCAGTATGTCGAGAGGTGTCAGAAGCGCGTCGAAAGCGCGCCGGACCCCGTTTGGACAGTGTGAGCACGGTGTTTCCGCATTTCGGAGCGTGCTCTGCTGAGAGGGTGTCTTCGAAGTTGATCGGACGAGTGATCGTCGGCGTCGACAGTACGCCGGGCAGTCTCGAGGCGCTGCGTTTCGCCCTCGGACAGGCCCGCCTGCTCGGCGCCACCCTGATGCCCGTGCTCGCCTGGCAGATGCCCGGCGGCGAGGTCGCGGCCCGTCGCGCGCCGTCGCCCGGATACGCCAGAACCCTGCGCGACCTGGCCGAACGCCAGTTGGCCTGCGCCTTCGACGAGGGGCTTGGCGGACTGCCGGGCGACGTGCGTGTGGAGTCGTGGATCATGCGCGGCGCGCCCGGACCGTGCCTCGTGGAGGTGGCGGACCGGCACAGCGACCTGCTGGTGATCGGTGCGGGCCGCCGTGGCCATGTGCGTCACGCGCTGCACGCCGCGACGGCCCGCTACTGCCTCGCGCACGCGGTCTGCCCGGTGATCGCCGTGCCCCCGCCGCCGTTGCAGGCCGACATGCCCGCGGCGTGGCGGCGGAGGATCACGGTCGACCACCTGCTGGACGACCTCGCGCGTACGCGCTAGTCCTCGGCGTGAGCTGTCAGCTGTACTCGCGCAGGCGCAGGTATCCGGCCTGGGCGGCGAACGCGAGCAGCAGCAGGTCGGCGATGATCAGCAGCGACCACGCTCCGGCGCCGACGCCGCTCTGAGCTGCGGCGATGGTGGATCCGAAGTACGTGTCGTTGATATTGATCACGCTGTTGAGCTCGGTCAGGTAGGCGTTGAACTCGTAGTTCGACTGGCCGGACTGCGTGCCTATGTCGAAGGCCACGGCTCCCGCGAGGTTGCCGCCGTCGGCGTCGGAGCGGATGGTCGCGTCGTCCTGCACGTAGGCGTCGTAGGCCTTGACGGCGCTGTCGGCTGCCTGGCCCTCGCCGGGGAAGGTGATGTTGTGCAGCTCGGTGCCGAGGTAGCCGCCGGTCGTTCCCGGGCTGCCGCCGACCTGCGCGATCTTGCTGAAGAACGAGCTCTGCAACGCCGCGGAGCGGTTCTCCAGCAGCCAGCGGCTCTCGTCCGCGTTGGCGTCGTCGGAGATGGCCTTGGCGCGTTCGAGTGCGTTGATCGAGTCGTACGCGTCCTGCTTCGCGAAGCGGAGGTGGTCTGCGGCGGTCAGCTGCGCGCTCACGCCCGCGATGCCGAGCACGACGGCGACCACGGCCGCGGGGACGAGCCAGCTGATGCGGCGGCGGAACCTGCGGGCGTGGTAGCGGTTGCCGAGGACGAGCGCCAGTGCCGTGAGCAGGCCGAGTGCGAGGACCGCGAACCCGAGGCCGATCATCGCGGACCGGTCGCCGGCGTACGAGCCGTCCACGTCCGCGCTGTCCGTGTTCGTGATCTGCTGCGAGGCGGGCAGCATCGTCGAGTGCAGCAGCGAGGAGGCCTGCACGTACACGCTGAGCGCGGACGCGGGCGGGGCGGCGGGCTGCTCGTGCAGCGCGCTCTTGTCGATGTAGAAGGCCTGCGCGATGAGGGCCTCGTACGAGCCGAGCGCGTCCATCAGCTTGTCGGCCTGCACCTCGAGCAGCGGATTCTGCGCGATCTTCTCCAGGTCGGCGTCGGCGACGGTGCGATCCGACTCGTACGCGCGGTCCGAGGCCGCCGCGTTCACGGCCGACGGCACCATGGCCGGATTCGCCGGGTTGTAGCCGACCAGCAGCAGGTTCGCGGCCATCGCGTCCATGTCGTTGAGCCGGTAGTACAGGTCGCTCGTCGCCGACACCCCGTCAGTACGAGACTTGAGACTGCTCAGGCTCGACGAATCGCGCAGCAGCCCGAACGCGTAGACCACGCCGAGCAGCACGCTCAGCGCGATGAAACCTATGGTCAGAACCTTGAGACGGCGAGGAGTGTCGCCGTGCACCCGGACCGCGTTGTCGCGGCGGGTTTCCCCCCAGACGATGTTCACGGCCGTACGCTATTTAAATGTCCTGAGCCGCCCGAAGACCATGGACCGTGGAATCGCCGTGAGACGCGTTTAATCGGTGTCAGAAAACCGCTGATCGGCCCGCCCGTGTGCTGCAGTGAGCAGCGTGACCGGCACTCCCCGACGCGTGGTGGTGGGCGTGAGCGGCTCACCCGGCAGCGTGCACGCGCTGCGCTTCGCCATCGAGCGCGCGCACGAACTCGGGGCCACCCTCATGCCCGTGATCGCCTGGCAGCCGCCCGGCGGCGACTCCGCCATGCGCCCGTACCCCGCGCACGTGGCCGACGGCTGGGCCGACGCCGCCGAGGCCAGGCTGCTGACGGCCGTCAACGTGGACCTGGGCGGCGTGCCGGAGGACGTGCGCACCGAACCGCACGTCGTGCGCGGCCGCCCCGGCCGGGTCCTGGTCGCCTTCGCGGACCGCCCCGGCGACCTGCTCGTCCTCGGCGAGCCCCGCCCCGGCCGGCTGCGCCGCGCCTGGTCCGGCGCCGGCTCCGTCGCGCGGCACTGCCTGGCCCACGCCGCCTGCCCGGTCGTCACCGTGAACGCGGACGCCCGTCCCGAGTAGCCGAGGCCGTTCGGGACGGGCGCCGAGATCACGCTGTCGAGTTGACCGTGGATCAGTTGTCCGCGTCCGAGGACGGGATGAAGGCGCCGGGGACGTCGTTGGGCGCGTAGATCTTCGGGTCGCCCGGGTACGCCTTGGTCCAGCCGGTGGTCTGGTAGTAGGTGTACCGGTTCATCTGCTCCGGGTTCGCGTAGTCCGGGACGGCGTTCTTGCCGACCAGGTGCTGCTGCGCGGCCCAGGACTTCCACTGCGCGGCCACGGACGCCTCGGCGGCCGGGACGGCGGTGGCGGCGGCGTTGGCCTTGGCGACCGTCGCCGCGGTCTGGCCGGCCGGGACGTCGGCGCCGCAACTCGGGGCGGGCGAGACGCCGAGGGTCAGCGAGGTCTGGTTCGGGACCGCGGTGAACGGCGTGTAGTTCGGCTTCGAGGTGAAGGCGCCGTACATCGGGGTGGCCGCGGCGTCGAGCTGGTTCATCGGGTGGATCCCGAGGATCTGCTCGATGGTGCGGACCATCTCGATCTGCGAGTAGTAGTGGTCGTCGACGGTGCCGTGCTCGGCCCAGGGGCTGATCACCTCGACCGGGGCGCGGTGGCCGTCCACGTGGTCGAGGCCGGCCTGCGAGTCGTCCTCGACGACGAAGATCGCCGAGTCCTTCCAGTACTTGCTGTGCGAGATGGTGTCCACGATCTGGCCGACCGCGAGGTCGTTGTCCGCGACGGCGGCGGTCGGGCTGGCCGTGCCGCCGGTGTGGTCGTTGGACAGCCAGAACATGTTCAGGTTGGCCGGGCCGTTCTTCTCGAAGTCCTGCTTCCAGACCGCGGCCTTGTAGGTGTCCGGCACGGCGTTGTCGAACTGCGGGACGCCCGGGTCGGTCACGGCGTTGAGGGACGGGATCGCCGAGCCCTCCTGGATCGGGTACTGGCTCGGGGTGCCGGAGGCCACGGCCGAGGTCTCGCAGTAGTAGTTCTGCCAGGTGCCGTTCGCCGGCTTGTTCTCGATCGAGTCGAACTCGCCGTAGTCGCGGACGGTCTTGCCGGCCGCCTCGGCGCCGGTCCAGATGAAGCCGGACTCCTGGTGGCCGAGCACGTCCGACTCGGTGTCGTAGCTGCGCAGGTACTCGCCCGCGGAGGACTCGGTGTACTCCGGGTCGTCCGCCTGCATCAGCCAGTTGTGTCCCTCGGCGGAGTTCGTGCCGACGTCGTAGAAGTTGTCGTAGAGCCCGAACTGCTCGGCCAGCGCGTGCTTGTTCGGGGTCACGGCCTCGCCGAACTGGGTCAGCGTCGGGTCGCCGTCGCCCTGCGCCATGTCGCCGAAGACCTGGTCGTAGGTGCGGTTCTCGTTGACGATCAGGAAGACGTGCTTGATCGTCGAGGGGGCGCCGATGGCGGCCGGGACGGCGACCGGCTTGGCGTTGGAGTACTTCGCGTACTCGACCGAGTTGCCGGTCCAGCCGTTGTACTGGAACACCTTCGCCGTGTACGCGCGGATCGCCTGGTCGCTCGGCAGCGTGAAGCGGGTCAGGCTGCTGGTGGTGTCGTGCGTGTTGTGGCCGGCCGCGACGGTCGGGCGCAGCGCGTCCACGCCGCGGGTGTTGGCGACCACGATCTGGTTGCCCACGGTCGCGACGTCCGCCGGGAAGTAGTCGGTCGGCAGCAGGCCCACGTAGCTGGCGGGCTGCTGGGCCGAGGTGACCCGGAAGACCATGACCGCGTTGGCCCGGCCGAGGGTGACCAGCAGGTGGCCGTCGGCGGTCAGGTCGATCGCGGTGGGCTCGTAGCCGACGGTGGCCTCGGGCCACGGCTGCGTCGAGATCGTCTGGACGACCTTGTTCTTGGCCGTGTCGATGACCGAGACGGTGTCGCTGTTCGTGTTGGCCACGAAGATCGTCCTGCCCGACGCGTACACGGCGGTCGGGTGCAGGCCGACGCCGATGCTGCCGACGGCCGCGGACGGGTTAGCCGTGTCGATGACGCTGACGGTGCCGGTGGTCGAGGAGCCGGTCTGGCCGTTGGCGACGACGTCGGTGCCGTAGGAGGTCATCGTCGTGTCGCCGGCCTGCGCGGTGCGGCCGCCCTCGTTGCTCACGTACAGCTTGCCGTTCACCAGGACCATGCCGCGCGGGGCGACGCCGGTGTTCCAGCTCTGCGTGATCGCGTCGGTCGCGGTGTCGATGGCGACGACGCGGTTCTGGCCGTTGACCGCCGCGTACACGGTCGAGCCGTCGGCGGAGAACACGGCCTTGCCGGAGAGCGCGTCCTCGGCGCCCTCGGCCGGGATCGCGACGTCCACCGGGTTGGCCAGGGTGCCGTCCGCGTTCACCGTGAACTTGGTGTAGCCGTTGGTCCGGCCGATCCACAGCGACTTGCCGTCGGGCGAGTAGGTCGGCTCGACCTGGCCGACGTCGTTCCCGCTGATCTGCAGGTTGTCCGTCGCGGAGGCGCCGACGACCTGCTGGACCTGGTAGCTGCGCAGGTCGATGACGACCAGCGAGCCGGTGCCGTCCGCGATGGTGGCGGCGACGTGCGTGCCGTCCGGGCTCACGCCGGCGCCCATGATCTTGCCCTGGTTCACGACCAGCCGGGTGCCGATCGGGTTGATGTACTGGTCACTCGAGATGACCTCGCCCTTCTTGGTCTGCTGACCGACCTGCTGGGTGCCGAACTGCAGCGTCGACGCGGAGCCGACGCCGGCCCCGGTCAAGACGAGCGCGGCAGCGACGACACTCACCTTGGTCAGGCGTCCCCGGCCCAGACCGGCGGGCGGGAAGAAGGCCCGGCCGTTCGGTACCTTGCGGCGTGTGACTTGCATCGGGTCATTCCTTTGTTAGTGGGTTGGCAGCAGGTCGACGTCGCCGTCGAACTGCCACAGCGGGTTCGGCACATCCCCGTCAGAGGTGTGCACCAGGAAGTAGCCGTTCACTTCCTGCGGTCCGTCGCCGTCGGCGATGAACCGCCCGTTCGGATTGACGTCGAGCTGGTAGACGGCCTGACCGGTCAGGGTCGCGCCGGGAACGTGCCAGGAGACCGTGCAGCGCCAGTCGTTGCCCGGCCCCTCCTGCGCGGTGAGCCCCTCGCTCTTGACGCAGGACGCTGAGACCTGCAGCTGCGCCTCGGTGACCGGCGGCCGGTGCAGCTCCTGCTCCTGCAGCCGGTACAGGTGGGCGAACGCGGTGGCCACGGACCGCTGGATCTTCGGCTGGTCGATCCCGGAGCCGGTGGCCCCCGTCGCGCCCGCGATGATCCCGATCGTCACGGCGAACACCCCGAGCATCGGCAGCACGCCGAAGGTCAGGGCCTTGCGACCGGCGCCGTCGTTGGTGAGGTTGGTGAAGTCGCGGCGGGTGAACAGCACGTAGGCCAGCGCCGTCGCCACGATCGCCCACGCCAGGCTGACCGCGATGCCGATCAGCAGGGGGCTGAGCTGCTGAGGGTCGGCGAACAGGCTGTTCCAGGAGATGAAGGCGAAGCCGGGCAGCGCGAGCCGGACCGCGACCGGCAGCGGCAGCATCTGCGCCACCTGCATGCCGAAGCCCACGATCATCGGCAGCAGCAGGCCCATCGGCGAGCGGCCGAAGGCGACGGAGCCGAGCAGTCCGATGGCCGCGAGCGCGAGCGTGGGGGCCAGTGCACAGAGCCAGGCGAGCGCGACCTTCCCGGCCGCGTCCCCGGTCGAGAGCGTGTGGCCGTCCACGCCGATCAACGGCTTGTCGCCGACCGCGAGCAGGCCGCCGACCACGCTGGAGACGAAGAGGCCGGCGACCAGGATCAGGATGACGCTGAGGCTGGACAGCGCCTTGGCCAGGAAGATCCGGCGGTGCGAGCGGACCGCGACGAGCAGGTGCCGCCAGGTGCCGAGCCGGTCCTCGGAGGCGAACACGTCGCCCGCGACCACGGACGTGATCAGCGGCAGCGCCCAGGTTCCGGCGGCGCCGAGGGTGACCAGCGACCCGGCCCAGCCGGTGGCGTGCATCCAGCGGCCGAACAGGGTGTCGGAGGGCAGCGTGGCCTGCTGCTTGATCCCGAAGATGAGGACGGCGGGGCCGATCAGGCACAGGATGATCAGCAGCCGTATTCGCCACGGCGAGAACAGCTTGACCAGCTCGAAGCGCAGGGCGCGGGTCACCGGGACCGGGAGCGCGGCGGCCGGCTCCGACGCGGCGGGGGCTTGCTCGACGGCGGTCGCGGTCACGGGGTCTTCTCCTGCTCGGTGAGGGCGAGGAACGCGGCCTCCAGCGGCGAGACCACCGGCGCGAGTTCGCGCACCGCGATGTCGGCGCGCACGATCCGCGCCACGAGTTCGTCGAGGCCGGCGGTCAGCGCGCGCACCACGATCACCTCGTCGTCGCCGCGGGCCACGGCGTCGGAGCCCTCGACGACCTGCACGCCGGGAGTCTCGGCGGCGACGGCGCGGGCGGCGGCCGCGTCCGAGGTGCGCAGCCGGTAGTCCAGTTCGCGGTTCTCGGCGGAGAGCTTGCTCACCGGGCCGGAGAAGACCACGCGCCCGGTGTTCAGGATGGTGACCTCCGAGCACAGCGCCTCGAGGTCGTCCATCCGGTGGCTGGAGAGCACGACCGTCGCGCCGTCCGCGGCCAGCCGGTTCAGCACGCCGTGCACGTGCTTCTTGCCGGCCGGGTCCAGGCCGTTGGCGGGCTCGTCGAGCACCAGCAGCCGCGGCTTCGTGAGCAGCGCGGCGGCAAGGCCGAGCCGCTGCCGCATGCCGAGCGAGAAGCCGCGCACCTTGTCGTCGGCGACCGCCGTGAGCCCGACCTCGGCCAGCACCTCGTCGATGCCCGCGGACCGGGCGTCCCGGTGCCGCAGCGCGGCGAGCGCCAGCAGGTTCTGCTTCGCGGTCAGCGTCGGGTAGAGGCCGGGGCCGTCGACGAATCCTGAGACCCCGTCCGGCGCGGCGAGGGCCCGGCCGACCGGTGCGCCGAGGATCTGCAGCTCCCCGGCGTCGGCGACCGCGAGGCCGAGCAGCAGCCCGAGCAGCGTGGTCTTGCCCGCGCCGTTCGGGCCGACCAGGCCGTGGATCTGCCCTTGCGCCACGTTCACGTCGATGTGGTCGAGGGCGACGACGTCACCGAAGACCTTGGTGATCCCGCGCCCGCGTATCGCGACCGTCGTATCCATGAGCCCCTCTCTCAGCCGACATTAAGTCAGCTCTCAGGAACCTAGGGACGACGCGTGACGCCCAGCCTCGATTCGGTTGAATGGCCGGGGAACGGCAGCGGTCCGGCGGGAAACCCGGCCGCGCGATCAGGGAACTGTCATAGTCCGGTGGATGGCGCGGGGCGAGGATCGGACGACGTGGCGGGGCTTCCGGAGGCAGCGGCGCCCGGTCCCACGGCGGAGTCGGAGGTGACCCCGCCGCCGTGCGTCGCGGTGTGCCGCCCGGCCGCGGGCGCCACGTCCGGTGCGCTCGGCCGCCCGGCGAGCAGCGCCACGGCGATCACCCCGGCCACCGCCAGCGCCCCGACCCCGCCCACCGCGACACTCCGCCGCTTGCGCCCCCGCCGATCCCCCAGCTCACGCACCTGCCGCGCACTCAGCCGCGGCTGCACATGCTCATTCGCGAAGTCGTGCACCTCGTCCGCGAGCGCCGCGTACCTGTCCCGGTCCGCGTTCCCGAGCCAGGCCTCCACCGCCCCGACCGCGACCCCCGTCTCGACCGCGACCTCCTCGACGCTGAGCCCGCACATGAAGTGCAGCACCACCGCCTGCCGCTCCCCCGCCCCGATCCCGGCCAGCCGCCAGGCCACCGTCCGTATCCACGAATCCGGCGCCGCCGCCAGGTCGAACCGCCCCCGCTGGTCCCACCCCCGCACGAACGCCTCCAACACATTCTCCCGCGCCCCCTCCCAGTCGCCGGTCATGGCGGACAACTGCCCGACCAGCCGGGAGTAGGACACCGCGAAGAAGGCGTCGAACTCCTCCTCCGTCATCACCCGCGCATCTCCCCTGTGCAGACCTTCCGTCCTCTGAACCACGCCCGGGACCCGCGTCCGGTTGACACAGACCCTGTGACCTACGCCACGTCGGACACACGGTAGAAGCCGAAGATGAGGAAATGGTTCGGGGCGCCACGGCTCAGCCGTGGCGCCCCGAAATCCAGAACGTGCCTACCGGGTCACGAGTACCGCACCCGCTACTTCGCTTGCTTCGATTCGATCATACGTGTCGTGCAGAACGATCGAATCGATGTTCAGCGCGTCGAGGAATTCGCGATGCCGGCTCAGCACCCTTCCGGGCTGCTCATCCGCGAGAACCTCGAGAAGAGCTTCGCGGCTGACGGTTCCGGTGCCGAAGTCCGCGAAGGCCTCCGCACTGGCCCCGACCGGTCCACGCGGACGGTTCGGGTCCGACTCCAGATATACGACGCCGTCGAGTTCCACCTTCATCAAACCATCATGGTCTTCGAAGACAGATCCCTCCGTTCCGATATCGGAGACGTACCGGTGAACCAATTCACCGTCCCGGTAGACCCACAGCTTCAACACGTCCGAGTCGTACACGCCGTGGGCGAGGACGCTGCATCCGGCCGCCGCGCTGATGTCCGCCGCGTACTCCTCGACGTCGGCGACACCGCCGTACGTCTCGGTCGGCAGGACGGCGACCCGCTGCGCGGCGATCGGCGCCAGGAGCCCGACCTCGCCGATCCGGACCATGGCATCACGCAACTGCTCCAGGTCGGCGATGGCGAGCGTGCCCTCGTACGTGATTCCCAATTCCCTCTCCTTCGTGCGCTGTCGGCGGCCCAGGTCAGAACGCGGCAAGGGCGCCGCTGAGGACAAAGCCTATGGCTATGACCGCGAACGCCACCGCGGCTATGAGCACGTCCTCCTGAGAGTTGGTCAATGCCCAGTTCGGCTGGCCGAGGTAGTCCGGGTTGGCGTTCGGCTGGGGGTCCGGAACCGGGTTCGCCGGCATGTTCGGCTGCGTGGCCTTCTGCGGAACCACGTAGGGGTACGGGTAGGAGCCCTTGGGGTCGTTCGGATCGTAGTTCCGGTTCCACCAGGCGATGATGCCCGAGTAGTCACTGGTCCGCGGGCCGCCCGTGCGGGTCAGCGAGGATTCGGCGACGAGCATCTTCTCGTTGGGCTGGACGATGTCCGGGGTCTCCAGCTGGGGGATGTTCGGGCCCGCCTGGACGTGGCGGTTCGGGAACATCGCCTTCAGACCCTCGATATAGCCCTGGATCTGCGCGGGCCCCTCGGCCTCCGTCGAGGCGACCGTCTTCTTGACCTCCCACACGTACACGTTGTTCCCGCAGATGTAGACGATGTCCGCTCGGCCGTCCCCGCGGATGCCGGTCTTCTTGTCCTTCTCACCGCCGTGCGGGATCTCGAACTCGGGGTAGACCGTGCCGCCCTTGCCCGCGTAGATGGCCTGCAGGTACAGCGACACCATGGTCACCGCCTCGTTGTGCCGGAACGTGTCGTCGGCGTCCTTCCCGGACGGGTCGTCGAAGCAGACCGGGTTCTGCGCGGCGTACGCGTATCCGGCGAGCTGCTGCGGGTCGATCGTCTCGGTGCGCGGGTCTCGGCTGACGAAGCGGCCGATCACGGCGTCGTACTGCCGGGCTCCGAGGTCCTCGAGTCCGGTGGCGCTGTCGTTCGCGCCGTTGACGTATCCCTTGTCCCCGCCGACCCACGCCGTCGCGGTGCCGCGGACCCCGCCGAAGGGCAGGTATTGGCGGCGCGTGACGGTCTGGGCGGTGGTGGTGGACACGGCCAGCAGGTCGGTGCCCTGCCGGTCGGGGATCAGGTCGCTGACGACGCCGGCGCTGGTCCGTTCCGCCAGGGCCTTGCCGTCGACGGAGTAGTACCGCACGCCGGACAGGGCGCTCGTGCTCTTCGTCAGCGTCAGTTCGGCGTCGCCGATGTAGAGGGTCGTCGTGGCGGGATCCCGCACGACGGTCTCGTTCCCGGAGGCGTCGTACACGTAGTTCGTGACGCCGGCCGACGTCGTGTCGGACTGCAGCTTGCCCTGATCGGTCCAGGCCAGCGTCTGGTTGCCCAGCGCGCCGCCCGCCATGGAGACGGTGTTGCCCGAGGCGTCGTACTTGTACGTCGCCGTGTTCGCGGACGCGTTCGGACCGGTCGCCGTGGTCGAGGAGAGGGCCGTGGGCTGGTCGGAGCTCGAACCCGCGGTCGGGTAGTGGTAGGTGGTCGTGGTGTCGTTGGCGGTGTTGCCGGCGGTGTCGTGATCGACCTGGGTCAGCCGGTCGCCCGCGGCGTCGTAGGTCCACGACTGCCAGTAGGGGGCGTCGGTGCCGCCGACCGTGCCGGAGCTGCCGGTCGCCGGCGTGGCCACGCAGTTGTCGGTGGCGGTCCACGCCTGGGACAGCCGCTGGGCGTAGTCGTAGGTGAAGCACTGGGTGTCGACCGTGGAACCGCCGTTCTGGGAGTCGACGGTCTCCGTGATCAGGCCCGAGCCCTTCGACACGGTGCCCGAGCTGTTGCCGTAGGTGTACGTCAACTGGTCGATCGGGTTGCTGCTGCTCGAGTCGGTGGTCTCGACGCTGTTCAGGTCCCTCGTCTGCGCGTCGTAGCCGAGCGTGGACCACACGCTGCCGCCAGCAGTGGGCATCGTGTACTCGGTCGGGCTGTCGTAGTGGTCATAGCTGATGGCCGAGACGTACGTCCACGCGACTCCGCCGCTGCCGGTGAGGGAGATCGGCTCGCCGTAGGTGTTGTAGCCCGTGGTGACGGTCTCGGACGGGAGTCCGCCCATAGCCGGGTCGTTCACCGTCGAGGGCAGGCCGCTGAACGTGTAGCCGTAGCTGATCGTGTACCCGGCCGTCGGCACGAGCGCGGCGTCGGTTCCCGTGAGCGTGTACTTCACGGCGCTCTGCTCGCCCATCGCGTTGTAGGCGAGGACGCTGCTGGTGTAGGTGTCGCCGTTCGAGTACGAGGTCGACGTGCTCGGCATGCCCTTCTTGATCGTGTCGTACGCCCAGGAGTCGACCTCGTTCGTCGACGAGAGGGTCTGGGTCGAGGTCGTGTCGTACGCCGCGGTCTTCCGCGCGTCCTTGTCGTAGGTGTACGTGGTCTGCTTGCCGCGCGCGTCAGTGGTGGAGGTCAGGTGCCCGGCGTTGTCGTACACGTTGACGGTGTGCCCGGTGTCCGGATCGTACGTGTCCGTCTCGTTGCCCAGCAGGTTGTAGGTCCACGACCACTGGTTGCCGGCCGCGTCCGTCTCCGTGGCCTGCTTGCCGGTGGGGTAGTACGTGTACTTGGTGTCGCTGTAGTCCGCGGCCGGGTCGGTCAGGTAGTCGGTGGGCATGCCCGCGTGGTACTGGACGAGATCCGTCGTCCGGCCGCGCGCGTCCACGACCGCCGTCGCCGCGAGGCCTCCGGCGGGGGGATTCGTGGTGACGAAGTTCCCGCCGTACGTGTACGTGCTCTGCCAGGTCTGGGTGCCGAGCGCGTAGGAGATCTCCGCGGTCTTGCGGCCGACCCCGTCGTAGGTGAAGCCGGTCTCGGCGGGGATGTCTCCTGCCTGGGCCTGCACGTACGTGGCGCTGACGGGGTTGGCGTTGTAGTACTGGCCGGTGGTCTCCGAGACCCAGCCGTCTGAGTTGTAGTACGTGTCGGTGATGTCCCGGTTGCCGTCAACCGTGCTCGTCTGGGTCTCACGGGTGCGCAGCAGGCTGTCGTAGAGCACCTCGGACACCCGGTAGGACTCGTCGTCGTTCAGGGTGTACGTGTCCACGACCGACGGCGCGGTGTCCGAGATCGTGTACGTGTACTTGAGGTTCGGCACCTTCGCCGCGACGGCGAATCCGGGCTTGTACACCGCGGTGAGGTCGCCGAGCGCGTCGTACTGCTCGGTGGTCACGTAGCCCGCGGGGTCGGTGACCGTGGTGGCCAGCTCGCGCAGCGGGTCGTAGGCGGTGGTGGTGGCCAGACTCATCGGGTCGGTCACCTTGATGCTGGTCGGTTCGGCTCCGGTCGCCGGGGTGTACGCGGTCGTGGTCGTGTGCGAGTCCGCGTCGGTGGACGAGGTCTTGCGGCCGTACTCGTCGTACGCGGTGGTCTGCGTCGTCACGTAGTTCGGGGTCGACCCGGTGTAGGAGGCGGCCTTCTGGACCTCGGTCGCGTCGCCGATCGTCGGCGCCGCGCCGAGCGTGGTCGAGCCGTCGTAGTAGGTGAGCGTGTCGGAGACGGCGTTCGCCGGGTAGGACGGGGTCGTGCCGCACGGGACGGAGACCGTCTTGACCTCGTCCGGCAGGTCCAGGATCCACGCGCTGGTGTTGTCCGCGTACGTGGTCGTGGTGCAGGTGTGCTGCGCCGCGACCGTCACGTCGCCCTGGTCGTTCACCTGGATGACCCGGCCGCGGGCGTCACGGGTGTAGTCGGTCTCGGTCTCGCGGGTGCTCCCGGAGGCGAGCGGCGTGTAGACGCGCTCCTCCGCCTTGCCGGTGATGAACGACTGCTGCGCGGGCACGCCGCCGGACAGCGCGTGCGTCGCGGTGGCGCCGCTGGTCCACGGCGTGTCGATGGTGTCGGTGACCTGTGACGATCCGTTGAAGACCTGAGTCTCGTAGGTCTGGCCGGCGTACTGGTTCAGGTCGGCGATGGCGGCGTCGCCCCGGGAGTCGGAGATCGTGGCCGTCCGCGTCGAGGTCGGCGTGAGGTAGTCGCCGTTCATGCCCTGGAAGTACGTGTACTGCGTCTTCGTGATCGGGTCCGGGGAGGTTCCGGTCGAGACGATCATCCCGGAGTAGCCGCGGAACTGGTCCCAGGTCCGCTGGTCGGGGCTCGAGGGGACCAGCGGGTTGTCGTCGTAGTGCCAGGCCGGCTTGCCCACCGGGGTGTAGGTGGTCTGGATGGTGTCGTTGCCGAATCCGCCGGTCGGGTCCGTCTCGGTGACGCCGGTGACGATGTACTTGTTGAAGTAGTCCTTCGTCGGCGAGTTCGTGACGGTGGGGTACCAGTAGACCGGGTAGCACAGCATCGTGTTGGCGGAGTCGTCGCTCGGCGTCGCACTGCCGCAAGCGGGCGCGGAGTACGCGACGCTGATCGTCTCGCCGGTCTCGGTGACGATCTTCGTCAGGCGCTGCCGGGTGATCCACGGGTAGCCGTTGGTCAGGTTGACCCGGTTCTGCATCTGGGTGCCGGTGAAGGTGACCGGCGGCAGCGGGATCGCGGCGGACGAGCCGCCCGCGGTCGTGTCCATGCCCGTCTGGGTGATCGTGGACAGCCACAGCGACGGAGTGGACGTGTCGCCGGCGCCGGTGATCGGCGGCATCGCGTAGGTCAGCGCCCACGAGTCCACCGGCGTCAGGGTGCTGCCGTCGAGGACCTTGGTCTCGATTCCGGTGAGTTCGTCCTCCGACCAGAAGGTGGGGGCCTGGGAGGAGCAAGTGGCGCCCGACGCGCAGTTCAGGTCGTAGGGGACGTCCGGCCACGCCGAGGCCGTCGACGAGCTCAGGCCGCTGGTCGCGCAGCCGGTCGAGGAGGTGTTGCACCGGCCGTTGTAGGTGAAGGAGATCTCGCCGGCGGGGGTCGAGGAGTACACGGCGCCGGCCCGCTGCCCGTACTGGATCGTCGACAGCACGCTGTCACGCGTGTAGGCGGAGGTCGAGGCCGCCTTCGTGCCGAGGTCCTGGGCGTAGTAGTTGGTGGACGTCGTGTACCAGTAGGACGTGGCGTCCGAGTGCGGGTCGACGACGTAGTCGAGGTTCCACCGATAGGCCTGGGAGCAGTAGGAGGAGGAGAACGTGGCGTTGTAGCACGGCTGGCCGACGGCGGTGGAGTACACCGGCTCGGTGTCGACCGAGTTCGTCTGCGCGTCGGTGCCGGAGAAGCCCGGCAGCTCGTTAAGACCGAAGTAGTACTGCGTGCCGTCGGGCGTCGTGACGACCCAGTACTCGCCGCTCTGCGCTCCGTTCGTGGCGCCCGTCTCGTACTGCACGCGCTCGTTGGAGTCGTTCTCGGGGTGGTACGCGCCGGTCGAGTCGTCCTTGACCAGGGTCGAGGTCTTGCCGTCGAGGTCGATGGTCAGCTGATTGTCGCTCGACCAGCAGTTGTCATATGTCTGCGTCGAACCGGCGGCGTTCTGGTGGCACGAGGCGTAGGAGCGCTCGATGAACGAGTCGGCGAGGCTCCAGCCGTCGCCCGCGATGCCGGCCTGGTTGTTGGTGGACGAGGTCAGTCCGTCGACCGCCTGCGAGTTGTAGGAAAGCCCGAGCGACGGGGGCACGCCGGGCGCCTGCGGGACGGCGATCGGGTACGACCAGTTGAACGCGTCGGCGCTGCTGCCGGCGGCCCAGGAGCCCGAGTTCGACTTCAACGTGGTCGCGGTGTAGTCGCCGCCGCCGGAGCCGGCGTCGCTCGACGTGTCCGACGACGCCACCAGGATCAGCGGCTGGGCGACGACGGCCGGCATCGCCTTCGCGCCCTTCGCGGACCAGACCGAGGCCGCGGCCGTCGCCTTCGTGGCGGTGGTGCCGGGCAGTGTGACGGTCGCCGTCAGAGTCCTGCTCTTCGGATCGTTGGTGAACGCGAGCGGGTGCCGCACCTCGCACGCGCTGACGCTCGGCGTGGTCAGCGCGCACGCGGGCAGCGACTCCAGCGTCAGCCGGGCCGCCCAGTCGCCGCCGAACGCGTCCTGGAACTGCTGGTAGGACAACGAGATCGCGACCGACCCGGGGCTGGTCGATCCGTCCGCGCGCGACACGGCGAGCAGCACGCCGTCGGCGCCGACCGCGGTGGCCGCGGCGTGCGGCTCCACCGTGACAGCGGCCTTGGCCGGGGTGGACGCGGCCGTCTTGGCCGCGGTCCGGGCCGCGCCGACGGTCACCGGGAGAGTCCCGGCGGCGCGGGCGCCCGCCGCTCCGGTGAGGTCCACGAGCGCGCTGCCCGACGGCCAGCTGGGCGCGGGCAGCTTGGCCGACTTCTCCGGAACGGGCTTGGTGTAGTGCGAGGCCACCGCGGAGACCGGGATCGATCTGTCCGGCGCGACCTGCGGCGCGCCGCGGCCGGCGGCCAGGGCGGGCGCCGCGAGGACCAGCTGCGAGACCATCGCCAGCGCCGCGACGGAGGCGGTCACCCGCGTTCGGCGGCTCCCCGACCTCCAGGAAAGGTGTTCAAGTCTTGAATATAGGCATGCGCGTATAGCGAGCATCGGGCACCCTCTCCCCTTGCTGCGGCTTACCCCCCGCAGCGTGCCAACACACGAATGCTGCGGACTCTAGCAGTCCGACACCGGTGATGGTCAATACTGATAAGAGAAATTCATGAGCTGGTCTCTTTCCAGCTCAAACGCGATGTATACCGTCTTGCACGGCGGCCTGCCAGCAAGTACCTTCCAATCCACGGGGCCTCGCTCTCGCGCGCCGGCGCCGCCGAACGACACAGCACCCATAATCGCCCTGGGGGGGTATGTAGTGAATACACGCCTGCGTATATGGCGTCGTGGATTGGCCTGCGCTGCCGCTGCCGCGATCGCCACGGCGGGGATCGCGCCCGCCGCGTACGCGCAGTCCACCGCGAAGGATCCACGCAACGCCACCGGTACTCCGGCGCCGGTCACGCCCGATGAGACCGCGGCCGAGACCGCGCAGTCGCTCGCATCCGCGGCCGATCTGACCCCGGCGCAGCAGCAGGCGGTCGACCAGGCCGCGCTGCAGGCCGGCAGGACCGGCAAGGCCGTGTCCATCAGTGCCCTGACGACCGAGACCTGGCAGGTGAGTGCGAAACCCGGCGGAGGTCTGGAACTCTCCGAGAACACCGAGCCGGTACGCACCCTGCGGCACGGCTCGTGGGTGCCGGTGGACACCTCGCTGCACCGGAACTCCGACGGCACGTACTCCCCCGGCGCCACCGCGTACGCCTCGGTGCGGCTGTCCGGCGGCGGCGCCGGAGCGCTGGCGACGACCACGACGGCCGGCGGTGCGAGCTACCAGATCTCCTGGCCCGCCGCGCTTCCGGCGCCGAAGGTCTCCGGCGACACCGCGACGTACGCGGGCGTGCTGCCGGGCGTGGACCTCGCCGTGACGCCCAACGTGTCCGGCGGATTCTCCGAGGTCCTGGTCGTGCACGACGCGAAGGCCGCGGCGAACCCGGCGCTGGCCAAGCTGACCCTCGCGGTGCACACGGCGGGCACCCACCCGGCGCGCGGCGCGCTGGCGGCAGCCGGAGGCATGACGCTGACCGCGACCGGCGCGGCCATGTGGGACTCGAACACCGCCCCGGCCGCCGCGGCGGGCAAGACCGCCGCGAAGGCCCCTTCCCTCGCCCAGGTCGCGGCCTCGGACCCGTCCTCAAGCGCGCACGCGGGCTACGCCGCGCACCAGGCTCCGGTCACCCTCGCCGCCAGCAGCAGCTCCCTGACGCTGCTGCCGAGCAAGAGCCTGCTGACGAGTAAGAACGCGGTGTTCCCCGAGTACATCGACCCCACGCTGACCTGGCACATCGCCTCGGGCGGCACCCCGGCGTACGACGAGACCAAGCAGGACTCGCCGTGCAACGCCCAGCCGTACTACAACGACTACGCGATGGACGGCAACCAGCTCGGCGTCGGCTGGACCAACACCTACTGCGGCGGATATCAGCGCACGTTCTACCAGTGGAACCTGCCCTCGGTGCTGCACGGGGCCAACGTCCACCTGGCCACGGTGAACGCGACCGAGGACTGGCAGGCGTCCTTCTCCTGCTCCGCGTCGCGCGACGTCTACCTGCACTGGTCCGGCGGCATCGGCTCCGGCACGGACTGGAACACCCAGCCCGGGTTCATCTCCGGCGGCAACGCCTTCACGGCCAAGGCTCCCGTCGGCGCCGCGTACAACGCCTCGGGCTGCCAGAACCCGAAGACCTCGGTCGCCGGGTTCACCGTGACCACGCCGCTGCAGTGGTCGGCCACGCACAATGCCGGTCAGATCACGTTCGGGATGGACCAGGAGAGCGACACCAACTACGCCGACTTCGACCGGTTCACCGACAGCCCCACCCTGAACATCGAGTTCGACCACGCGCCGAACACGCCGACCGCGGGCCAGCTCTCGGCGGCCACCGGTGCGACCGACAAGGCCGCGTGCGCCACCGCGACGCCGTATCCGTACATCGGCAAGGCGATCGCCACCAACAACGTGACGCTGACCGCCGCGAACATCACCAGCCCGGACGCGGACGAGCTGCAGGCCACGTTCAAGTACTGGATTCAGGGTTCTTCCACGACCTACACGGCGACCTCGGCCGACAACCTGGCGAACAACAGCAACGCCACCATCACCCTGCCGACCACCTTCACGAAGGCGCTGACCACCGGTCAGAACGTGAGCTGGCAGGTGCAGACCACGAACGGCACCTACCCCTCGGGCTGGTCGCCGACCTGCACGTACACCGCGGAGCCGACCGGCCCCGACGCGCCGACCATCGCGGCGAACACCACGTACCCGGACAACTCGACCGGCGCGGCCGCGGGCACCTCCGCCACCTTCTCGGTGACCGGCAACAGCGACGGCGCGACCGCGACGAAGTTCTACTACGCCACCGACCAGCGCCCCTTCCAGACCGTCGCGGCCACCAGCGGCAGCGCGACCTTCACCGTGACTCCGGCCACGGCCGGCCCGCACCTGCTGGACGTCGAGGCGGTGGACGGCGCCGGCGACGTGTCCGCGGACAACACCTACACGATCATCGCCGCGGCGCACGCCCCGACGAGCTGCGCCAGCCTGTCGGCGTGCTTCAACAACACGGCGATCAGCGCGGACGCGACGCCCAGCCAGGCGAACGCGGACGGCAACGGCTACAGCCTCTCCGCCACCACGCTCGCCAACGCGGGCTGGGCCAGCGGCGGCCACGTCGCCATCGACGGCGCGAACCTCGCCCTGCCGACCTTCGGCACCGGCAAGGCGGACAACGTCCTGGCGGCCAACCAGACCATCGCCTGCACCTCCGCGATGGGCAGCTGCACCACCAGCTCGACCGGTGCCAGCTCCCTGATGTTCCTGACCACCGCGACCTACGGCATCCTGGCCGAGACCGGCGGCGCGGCCGAGGGTTCGACGGCCCCGTACATCCCGGAGAACAGCCTGGTCGCCGGCACGTACTCGTACAACGGAGCCCTCAACAACGCCGCCGCGGCGCCGACCGGGACGATCACCTACTCGGACGGCACCACGAGCAGCTACGACCTGGCCGTTCCGGACTGGGAGACCGGCCCGGGCAGCCTCGCGGTCGTCTCGCTGCCGTACTTCAACAACCCGGCCGGGAAGAAGTCGGTCGCCGCGCACCTGTACGCGTTCAGCGTTCCGCTGGCCCCGGGCAAGACCATCAGCTCGGTCACACTGCCGGACCTCGCCAGCGCGCCCGGGACGAAGAGCCCGGCCGAGCACATCTTCTCCATCGGCACCCGGAACACGACCAGCGGCACCGTCGTGGCCAACGGCGGCACCACCGCCACGCCGACCGGTGACACGTGGACCGGCGCGTTCGCCTCGGACACCGAGGGCAACTACAACTTCGAGTCCGCGAACTTCAGCAACCAGTCCTTCCGCGTGCTGCTGCAGCCGACCGTCACGGGCAACACCGTGCGGGTCAAGCTCGACAACGCGCTCGGCACCAGCCCGCTCGACATCGGCCACGCCACAGTCGCGCTGACGACCGGCAACGCCATCACGCCGACCGCCGCGGTCAGCAGCCCGGTGAACCTGACGTTCTCCGGTTCGGCCGGCACAGTGATCCCCGAGGGCGGCATGGTCTACTCGGACCCGCTGGCCTACAACGTGAAGGCGGGCCAGTGGCTCGCGGTCTCGTTCGACATCACCAACTCGATCCCTTACCTCGTCCAGCACTCGTGGGCGACCGACTCCTACGAGTACGTCACACCGATCGGCTCCGGTGACCACACCGCGGACACCGGTTCGACCACGTACACCGCGTCCGGCTCCGTCAACGGCACCTTCACCGACGTGGTGACCGGGCTCGACGTGCAGACCGCGGGCGTGCCGACGCAGATCGTGCTCGGCGACAACCTGATCGACGCCTGGCAGCCGAACACCGCGCCGCTATCCCCGAACGACGGGAACGCGCTGCGGCTGTCCGACGACATCGCCGCCGCGTCGGCCACCACCCCGACCGCGTACGGCACCATCAACGCGGGCATCGAGTCCAACCAGCTGGTCAGCGACGACGGAGAGATCCTCAACGGCACCAGCACCGGCGAGGCCGTCGGCGGGCAGGCCGCGCTCACCCGGATCGACCGCGACCTGCTCGACGAGCCCGGCCTGAACACCGTGATCCTCGACGAAGGGCTCGAAGACGCGCTGGCCGGCACGGACGCCTCGACCATCGAGAACGGCTACACCAGCCTCCTCGGCTACCTCAACTCCACCGGGATCAACACCTCCAGCGGCACCGAGACGTTCCCCGGCATCGTCGACATCGGCCTGACGCCGTGCGACACCTACGCCGGGGACGGCGCGGCCACCGGCAACGACCCGTGCACCAGCACGGTCGACGCCATCCGCACCGAGATCAACACCTGGCTCGACGACGCGCCGAACGGCCTCGGGAGCTGGAGTCCCACGCCGTACTACTACATCGACCCGGACGCCACGCTCGGCGTGCCCGACTCCGGCAACGGCGAGGTCAAGCTCGGCCCGCTGGCAATGGTCGGGACCAGCCGGAACAACACCCCGTCCGACCCGGTCAACCTGACCAACGCCGGAACCGGCGCGCTGGCCAACGCCGTCCTCGCCGCCACCGACACGTGGCAGCTCGCCGACGGAACCGGCAGCACCGCCGCGGGCGACTACGCCGACAACGCGAACGCCTACCTCGCGCAGAGCGATTCGGCAGCCGGCGGCAACCCGCTGACGCTGAACGGCACCTACACGTGGCCGACCGCCACGGTGGGTTCGCAGACCGGTGCGACCGTGCTCGGTCTCGACGGTTCGACCGGCTACGGCACGACCGGCAACGCGCTGGTCAACACCGCGGGCAGCTACAGCATCAGCGCCTGGGTCGATCCGGCCGCGGCCACGTCCGGCGCGCAGGTGATCGCCGGTGAGTGCGGGCAGAACCACTGCGCGCTCTACTTCGGCATCACCACCGGCGGGTACTGGCAGATCGGCGGTCAGAACTCGGACACCGCCGCCGACTCCACGTACTACGGCGCGACCGACACCGCCGCCACCGCCGCGAGCAACACCTGGTCGCACGTCGTGGCCACGTTCAACGCGGCGACCGGCACGTACGCGCTCTACTTGAACGGCTCGCTCACAGCCACCGCGACGCGGCCGAGCACCTGGGCCGCCACTGGGCAGTTCACGGTCGGCAACCTGTACGTCCTCGGCAACGGAACCCCGGTCACGAAGAACTTCTTCAACGGCCAGCTGAGCGACGTCCAGCTGTACGACTACGCACTGAGCGCGCCGCAGATCACCGCGCTGCACGACCAGATCGGCTAAGGCACGCGGACGCCCTCGGGGCCGCCGGAGGACCAGCCAGGTTCTCCGGCGGCCCCGAGGGCTTTTTCGGCCTTTCCCCACGAGGATCTCAAGAGAAGGCTATCTGCGCCTTATGAGAGAACTAAGAGGCCGACGTGGGAACCGCTTTTCGCTAGCGTTCGAGACGTGCGGTGTGTGGAGAGGCCGCTGGAGCGGAGTCTGGTCGAGGACTGCGGGTTCCAGCGCAGCTATCCGGTCGAGGTCGGGCTACTCGCCGAGGCGGAGACGTCGGGAGTTCTGGCGGTTCCGGTGCGCTACGAGACGGACGGCGCGGGGCGGATCATCACGGCGATCCAGCGCGCGGCGGACGGGACGATGCTCGGCAGGCTGCTGGAGACACGGCCGGACGGGTTCGGGGCGGAGGTCGGCACGCTGGTGGCGCTGGACCTGCTCACGGCGCTGGCCGCGCTGCACAAGCTGGGGCTCGCGCACCGGCTCGTGGACGCGGGGCGGATCGTGGTGACGGCCGCCGGGATGTGCGTGCTGATCGATCCCTGCCTCGCTCCGCGCGCGGACGGGGGCACGGCGCACGACGCGATCCGGGCGGACCTGAGCGCGGCCGAGCGGGTCATCGAACGCTGTCTCGGTTCGGTGCCGCTGTCCCAGGGGCCGCTGGTCACGCACAACGGATCGGCCTCGGAGATGCTGCTGGAGCTCGGTTCGGCGGCCACGGAGCGGTTCGACGCGGGGTGGGCGGCGCGGGCGCGGGCGTACCTGGCGGAGGCGTCCACGGCGCGGTTCGGCGGGGCGGCGCAGGTGCCTCCGGCGCCCGTGCCCGAGGTGGACACGGCCACGCATCGGCGGCCGCTGCGGCTCGGCGAGGCGGGCGGCGGGAGCCGGCGGAAGCCGCCCGCGCGCAACGGACGGCTCGCGGTGGCCGGGGTGTTGGTCGCGGGTGCAACCTTCACGGTGTTCCATTCCAACGCCGCGACCGTCACGAAGCCGGCTACGGTGGCGACCGCGGTGACTTCGACCTCGATCACCGAGTTCGCGTACGTCGGCATGGAGTCCGCGCGGGCGCAGGCCATTGTCAGGGTACAGACGAACGGGACCGGGCCGGTGGTGCTCACGCTGAGCTTCACCGGCTCCGACGTGCAGGGCGTCGCCGGGTCGAGTGAACGCCTCGTGCACACGTTCAAGCTGGAGGGTAAGCACTCGTACACGGTGACGGACACCGTGGACGGGGCCCACTACTGCTACACGAAGTACTGGGACGTCATGGTGGGCACGTCGTTCCGTCAGCTCGCGGCTCCCGGCTGCTGAACGATCCGGGAGACCGGCGGCGGGCTCCAGCGCTGATTGTGCGGCCGCGGCACGTTGTATTCGTCCTTGAGGTGTTCGGGTACTGCGTAGTGCATGACCCGGCCGCGCGTCAGGGAGCTGAGTTCGAATGCTGTCGTCAGGGCGCCGAGCCGGTCGAGCACCATCGCGGCGATCGGGGAGCGGGCCTTGGCGTCCTCGAGCACGCCGAGCAGCACCGGGGCGGCGGGCACCAGGTGGTCGAAGAGGCCTGATCTGGGCACGGCGAGCCAGTCGGCGGCGGTGTCGCCGACCAGGTAGCGGATCAGGGCCGGGACGATCGGGTCGAGCAGCGTGCCGGGGACGACCTGCTCGTAGAGGTCGACGAGCTGCCGGGTGAGTTCGACGCCCTCGGTGGACGGGCCCATGTACTTCGCCATGTAGAGGTCGGAGAAGTCGCGCGCCTCCTCCAGCGTGCTCGGCGCCGCGTCGATGTCCACGCCGAGCATCGCGCCGACCACGCGCCAGGCGTAGAAGTAGGCCTCGGCGCCGTCCTGGTTGATGTGGATGCCGAGCCGGTAGAGCGCGTCGAGCACCTGGATGGAGAACATCATCTGGCCGCCGATCATGTCCTCCTGGCAGATCGGCACGCCGAGCCCCGCGTGGTCCCAGGCGCCCTCCCGCTTCAGGTGGTGCCGGATCGAGGCGTGCAGCAGCCGCACCTTCTGCGCGGTCGGCACGAACCTGCCCCCGGCCTCGAACGCGTCGGGGCGCATCAGGTAGACGGTGAACTGCCCGGTCGCGGCCATCCGGTTCGAGGGGTAGTCGAGCGAGTGCGTGGCGGAGAGCAGCCGGGCCACGTGCGGCACGACGTAGCAGGCGGGCATGGAGGCGAAGGACAGGGCGGTGGAGATGTGCACGTTGTTGTCGATGAAGAACATCCGCGCGGTCTCCATCACGTCCCAGTCCACCCAGTCCGGCGGCGCGGCGGTGGCGGCGAGGTAGTCCCGGGCGACGTCGGGCAGTCCCTCGGGCAGGTCGCGGTCCTTCCCGCCGAACCAGCGCATCAGGGTATTGAAGTGGCCGATCTGACCCTGCTCGAACAGGGCGTCGATCGTCGCGTCGGCGAGTTCGTCGCCGCGTCCGCGCAGTCGGTCCATCGCCTCGGCGGTGACGGGCATGGGTCAGGCTCCTTCTACGAGGTCCTGCTACAGGGAACGGTCGGTGACGGCGTCGGCCAGGTCGTGCAGGGCGGTCGCGGCGGCGGGCGGCAGCGGCGCGCGGGCGAGGGCGACGTGCGCGGCCCGGGTGCGCGCGGTGATGAGCTGCTCGACGCGTTCGCGGGCGCCGGAGCGCTCCAGGATCTTGCGGAAGCGTTCGAGGTCTGACACGTCGAGGTCGGCGCGGCCGAGCAGGTCCTGCAGTTCCTCGCGGTCGGCGGGCGCGGCGCCGCGCAGGCCGAGGGCGACGAGGGCCGTGGGCCGGGCTCCGGCGATGTCGTCGAGGTTCGACTTGCCGGTGTGCTCCGGGTCGCCGAACACGGCCAGCAGGTCGTCGCGCAACTGGAAGGCCTCGCCCAGCGGCACGCCGTACGCCGTGAACGCCGCGAGCAGCGCCGGGGACGCGCCGCCGAGCTTCCCGCCGATCTGCAGCGGGTGCTCGATGGTGTACTTGGCGGTCTTGTACCTGATGATCTGGAGCGAGTCCTCGGGGTCGTGCGCGGCTCCGGTGCGCATGATCTCCAGGCACTCCCCGGCTATCAGTTCCCTGGCGAGCACCGTCCACAGCGGCCGGGCCCGCGCGAGATACGCCGAGGGCAGGCCGCACGTGGTGAACAGCTGCCCGGCCCAGGACATCAGCAGGTCGCCGACGAGCATCGCCAGCGACCGGGCCGCCCACTCGGGATCCGGCGCCCCGGGAACGGCGTCCAGCAGCGCGACGTGCGTGCTCGGCAGTCCGCGTCGCAGAGCACTGGCATCGATGAGGTCGTCGTGCGTCACGGCCGCCGCGTGCACGAGTTCCATGGACGCGGCGGCGCGTACGGCGGCATCGGAGTCGGCCTGTCCGCACGCGCGCCAACCCCAGTAGCAGAATGCGGCGCGGATCCGCTTGCCTCCCACCACCGCCTCGCGCAACCGTGCGCCAATGGGAACGAGCTGCGGATCGATCAGTTCCAGTTGCGTCGCCTCGTGCTCGGCGAATTCGAGCAGCGCCGCGTCCACCCGCGGCTTGATCGTTATCGGCACGTACGGCTCACGCGCTGTCGGGAATGTCGCGGTTCAGCCTCGCGATCCGGGCCAGCGCCTCCATGTGCGCCTCTGCTCCGGGCGAAAAGCGGGACAGCACCACGTCGCCGCGGGCCATCAGGTCGTCGCGCGCGTCCGCCGCGAGATCCCCGTAGTCCTCGCGCCGCATCGCCCCGCGCGCCTTCCGCAACAGCCCCTCGGCCTGCTCCAGGCCGAGATCGGCGAGCCCGAGCGCCAACCGTGCGACATCCACCACGTCGTCCCCTCCCACACGGATCATCCGTCGATCACGGCCCTTCCCGCCCCCGCGGAACGGCACACGGTCAATCGCCTTTTCCGGTGAATACGCCGCCGTAGTTCCGATCTTGGCACCCAAGCCCTACCATGGCTGCGCGAACGGCCTGTCGTAGCCGTTCCTTGGGGCGGGAGAAAACTTCATGGTGGGCAAGAACACTCCGGACAGCTGGACGCTGCCCGGTTATGAACACGTACAACAGTTGGGCACCGGCGCCGGCGGCCAGGTGTTCCTCGCCAGGCACGAGGACTCCGGCACGCTGGTGGCGGTCAAGTACCTGGTGCCCGGGCTGCACTCGGCCGGCGACTTCCGCGAGGCGTACCGGTCCGAGGCGCAGCTGCTGGCGGAACTCGAGTCGCCGCACGTGACGCGGCTCTACGAGTACGTCGAGGGGCCGGAGGGCGCGGCGATCGTGATGGAGGCCGTGTCCGGCTCCTCGCTGCGCCAGATGATGAAGCAGGAGGGCGCGACCACCCCCGAGGCCGCGCTGTGCATCCTCAAGGGCTCGCTGCTCGGTCTCGCCGCCGCGCACGCGTCCGGCGTGGTGCACCGGGACTACAAGCCGGCGAACGTCCTGGTGACGCCGGAAGGGGTCTCGAAGCTCGTCGACTTCGGCATCGCGGCCCGCTCCGGCGAGGCCGCGGGAGCTGCGGGCACGCCGCTCTACATGGCGCCCGAGCAGTTCCGCGGCGGCCCCGCGTCGCCCGCCGCCGACGTCTACGCGGCGACGGTCACGTTCTACGAGTGCGTCACCGGCGAGCGCCCGTTCCCCGGCAAGAACGCGGTGGAACTGATGGCGCAGCACTCGCTGGAGACGATCCCGGACGACCGCGTCCCCGAGCCGCTGCGGCCTATCATCCGCGCCGGGATGGCCAAGGAGCCGCAGGAGCGTCCGGCGAGCGCGCTGGCCTTCGTGGCGGAGCTGGAGCAGATCGCGCACGCGGCGTACGGCCCGGATTGGGAGGAGCGCGGCCAGCGGAAGATCGCGACGCTGCTGGCGCTGCTTCCGTTGCTGCTGCTTCAGGGCGCCGCCCAGCCGGTCCCGTCCAGCACGACGTCAATCGCCACGACCGAGCTCGGCACGGGCGCCGGAGCCGAGGCGGGCGGCGAGGCGATGGCCCAGCTCGCCCGCCGCGCCCGACGCCGGACCAGGACGATCCGCGTGACCGCGGGCGCGGGCGCGGCGTCCGTGATCGTGGTGGCGGCCGTAGCCATCGCGTACGCGGGCGGCGGGCACCACAACACCTCGACCAACTCGGCCGGAAACTCCGCACTCGTGGGCGCCACGACGCTCCTGACGCCCGTCGGATCCACATCCGCGTCGGGGGTGGGATCCGCATCGGGAACCCTCACCGGTTCGCCGAGCGCCTCCAGCCCCTCGCCTTCGCAGGGCACGCCGACGTCCACCGCGAGTCAGAGCACTCCGACGAGCGGGACCACGCCCACGAGTGGCTCCACGACCTCCGGCGGCTCGACCACTCCCCCAGTGACGACGACCACGCCCAAGTCCACCGCGACGACACCGAGCCCGACGCCGACCATCACGGTCGACTCGATCGCCATCACCACGATGAACTGCGACGGCCCGTCCGTGGGCGCGACCGCCACCGTCACCACGAACGGTCTCGACGGAGGCACGGTGACCTTCACGTGGTTCACCCTCAACTCCGACAAGGTCGAGAAGGACATCGGGACCACCGGCCCGTACACCCTCGCGGCCGGTGAGACCTCGCAGACGGTCAGTTCGCGGTACAGCTTCATCAACTACGAAGGCGGCGTGAACTGGGGCGTGCGAGTGAGCTCGACCCCGGCGTCGAAGGGCGGCAGCGCCTCCGACAACATCAACCCCTACTCGTCAGGATGTATTGCGTCATGAGCGACGAGACCGAACGCCTGACCGAGCGCTTCGCGGACCAGACGGAGCAGACTCAGCGCTTCGAGGAGATCGAGCAGACGCAGCGGCTCGCGGACGCCGAGATCGCCGCGGAGACGCAACGGCTCGCGGACATCGAGGCAGTCGCGGAGACGCAGCAGCTTGCCGATACCCAGGCCGTCGCGGAGACGCAGCGGTTCGACTCTTCGCCCAATCCGGATCAGGTCGAGACGTACGTCCGGTTCGGGCCCGGGATTCCGGCGGTGGTTCCGGCTCCCGATCGGGCCACGGCGATCTGGCGCGGGGAGGTGCGGCCCGTCGAGGTGGCGCAGCAGGGGCCTGAGCGGCGGGCGCAGCGGTGGATCATGCCGCTTACCGTGCTGATCCTCGTGATCGCGGTGCTGATCTACTTCTTCTGGGGGCGCACGACCACGTCCGTCGCCGTGAAGTCGGTCGCGGTGACGGCGGCCACGGCGAGCGTGAGCTGCGAGGGGTCCGAGCGGTTGACGGCCGTTCTGACCACGAACGGCGGGTCGGGTAACGTGACGTACCAGTGGCAGCGCTCTGACGGGACGCACTCGGACGTGCTGACGCAGAACGTGGACAAGGGTGAGTCGAAGGTCAGCGTCACACTGCTCTGGAACTTCGACGGATACGGCACTCTGGACGCCACGGCGACCCTACGGGTCATCAGCCCCGGCACCGCTGCCGGGTCGGCGACGTTCCGCTACGTCTGCGCCAAGCAATAGCCGCGCCGACGGGCAAAGCGCGTTTAGGCCATGATGTGGCGGGCGAAGTGGAGTATTCCGCTTCGGAATCGTTGTGAGAGGAGCTGCCGGTCGTGGTGACCGACGGCGGAGAAGTGATAGCCGGCCGCTACCGTCTGATATCCCAGCTCGGGAGCGGCGCGATGGGCGTGGTCTGGCGGGCGCACGACGAACGGCTCGGCCGCACGGTCGCGGTCAAGAAGTTGCGTGCCCCGGTCGGGCTGAGCAGCACGCAGATCGAGCAGGCGCACGGCCGGGCTCGACGCGAGGCGCGGATCGCCGCGCGGCTGCAGCACGCGCACGCGGTGGCCGTCTACGACGTCGTCGAGCACGAGGGCCGGCCGTGCCTCGTGATGGAGTACGTCCCGTCCCGCAGCCTCGCGCAGGTGCTGGCGCACGACACGGCGCTGCCGCCCGCCGAGGTGGCCAAGATCGGCGCCGGGCTCGCGGCCGCGCTGATCGCGGCGCACGAGGCGGGGATCGTGCACCGGGACATCAAGCCCGGCAACATCCTGATCGCGGACAACGGGGCGGTGAAGCTCACCGACTTCGGCATCTCCCGGGCCAGCGGCGACGTGACGGTCACCGCGACCGGCGAGATGCTCGGCACGCCCGCGTACATCTCGCCGGAGGTCGCGCAGGGCCGCACGGCGGGCGCGGCCAGCGACGTGTTCTCGCTCGGCGCGACGCTCTACGCCGCGCTGGAGGGCACCCCGCCGTTCGGCATCGGCCCGAACGCGATGGCGCTGCTGCTGCGCATCGTGAACGGCGAGATCCGGCAGCCCGAGCAGTCCGGCGCGCTCGTCGACACGATCATGTGGATGCTCAACCGCGACCCGGAGGCCCGGCCGAGCATGGGCCGGGTGCGGCGCGAACTCGAGTCGGCGACGGAGGAGACCGTCACCGACATCGCTCCGCCACCGCCGCCGGTCGAGGACCACGTCGACGAGGGCCAGGATGAAGAGCCCGAGGCGCACGGGGTCGAGGCCGCACCGGAGGTCAAGCCCGCTCCGGCGAAGGTGAAGCAGCCGCCTAAGCAGACGCCGAAGCCGAAACCGAAGCAACCGTCGAAGCCGCGGTCCCGGGTGCTCGCGGGGGTGTTCCTGTCGGTCGCGGCCGTCATGACCGCCGCGATCGTCGCGGCGATCACCGTGCACAATCATGCGCGCGGTTCGGCCGCCGCGCCGCCCGCGACCACGCACGCCTCGTCACAGGCGGTTGCCGCGACCACCGGCGCGAAGGCGGGTAAGAGCGCGAGTGCCACGCATTCCGCGAGCAGCAGCGCGACGGCAACGCAGGGCTCGTCCGCGACGTCCTCCGCCTCCGCGAGCGCCACGGCCTCGGGCAGCGTGACGCAGCAGCTATCGACCGCGATCACGCACTACTACTCGCTGATGCCGGGCGGCACGGACCAGGCGTGGAACTATCTGACGGCGAGTTATCAGCAGAACACCGCGCGCAGTGAGGCGTACTACAAGTCGTTCTGGAGCGCGATCCAGAGCGTCTCGCTCTCGGGCCTGCAGGCACAGGCGCCTTCCACGGTCGTGGTCACGCTCACGTACGACTACAAGAACGGCCAGACCGTGCAGGAGCGCACCCGCTTCGGACTCGTGCAGCAGGGCGGCGTCTGGAAGATCAACACCTCGTCGGTGCTCAGCAGCACGACGAGCTAGACGGCCGCCGCCGTGAGCGCGCATTCCGCTGCTGCGGAAGTAGCGCGCTCACGGCTCCAGCGTCAGCGTGTTCTTCGTCGCGGCTTGCACGGCTGCCCGCGAGTACGGCCAGGGCAGCGTCTTCTGGTTCTGCCAGAGCGGGAGTTGGTCGAGGTAGTTCGCGTCGCCGACGTGCCCTGACGCGCCGGTCAGGTTGACCCAGGTCGAGTCGTCGAAGTTCGACAGGTCCACGACCATGCGCATCGAGGGCAGTTCGTCCACGGCGAAACCGGTGGCCTGGAGGTCGAAGCCGTTCGCGTCGACGATCGCCGAGCCGCCGGCCAGCGGGATCGGCTTGCCGTTGAGCAGCATCTTGACGATGGCCGGGCCGCCGGTGCCGAGGGTCTGGTTCGTCGGTGTCAGCGTGTGCATCGCGCCCCACGTCCACTTGGTCGGGTCGCCGCCGTACTTGCTCGTCATGTCCTGTGCGGCCTGGTTCATCGCCAGGCCGAGCAGCGCGTCACGTCCGTGCACCGCCGGCGTGGACTTGTCGTCGCTCCACCACGCGCTGCTCGCGTCGGGCAGCAGGCTGGTGACGACCGCGAACCACCGGTCGCCGCCGTCCACGTCCACGGCGGCGGGCAGCTTGCTCATGAAGGCGTCCCGGAGCAGGTAGGCGTAGACGTCGTAGAAGTACGCGGTCGCGGCCGAGTCGGCGGGCGTCGTGTAGTTCCAGCCGTTGAACAGTGCCTTCGCGGCGTCGGTGCTCGACGCGACGGGGGCGTTCTTCAGGTAGGGCACGAGCGCGGCGGCGAGCTGGTTGGTCGTGTCCGCCTCGATGGAGCGCATGCCGTCCGCGTCGATCTTCTTGCCGTCGGACGTGGCCTGCTTGAGCCGCAGCGTGATCTCGTTCGCCCGATAGCCGTAGTCGAAGTCCTTCGAGAGCAGATACGGGTACTCGTTCGGCGCAATGATCGGATTGTTCGCGGTGACGATGAACCCGGCCTTCGGATTCAGTTCGTGCGGCAGTTCGTCGAAGGGGATGTAGCCGGTCCACGCGTAGGCGCTGGTCCAGCCGGGGACGGGCCAGGTGCCGTCGCCGGTCTTGCGGATCGGGATCTCGCCGGGCGTCTGGTAGCCGATGTTGCCGGAGGTGTCCGCGTAGATCATGTTCTGCGAGGGCACGACGAAGTCCTTCGCCGCCGCCCGGAAGCTGTTCCAGTCCGTGGCCCGGTCGATCTCGAACAGCGCGTCCATCGTCTTGCCCGGCTGGAGCGCGGTCCAGCGCAGCGCGACCGCGTATCCCGTCCCACGGTCCGGGCTGCCGGCGGCCGCCGTGCCGGTAACCGGAGCGTCCTTGCCCACGTCGGACAGGTCGGTGTCGGCGTCCGAGACCAGCGGGCCCTGATTCGTCCGGCGCACGGTGATCGTGACCGGCGAGCCGCCCGCGACTTTGATCGTCTCCTTGTGCTCGGTCAGCGGAAGTTGCTTCCCGTCGTAGAGATACGTGTCGCCGGCGACTTTCTCCAGGACGAGATCGGTCACGTCCTCGGTGCCGTTCGTGAAGCCCCACGCGATGGTCCCGGTGTGCCCGATGACCACGCCGGGCGTGCCGGGCATGGTGAATCCGGCCACGTCGTAGGGGCAGGCCGCGTCGACCGTGACGCAGTGCAGGCCCATCTGGTACCAGATCGAGGGCAGTTCGGGGCTCAGGTGCGGGTCGTTCGCGAGCAGCGGCTTGCCGGTCGTGGTCAGCGATCCGGAGACGACCCACGAGTTCGAGCCGACGCCCTGTACGTCCGGGGTGAGCGACGCGGGCAGGTCTTGAATCATTGTCGACAAATGAGTCATCGCGGCCGCCGCGCCCGCCGGAAGCTTCGCCGCCGAGGTGGTGTTCGATGACGTGGCGCTCTGGTCGAACGCGCCGCCGACCACCGTGCCCTGATTCACGATCTCCGGATGCGAGGACGGGTACGCCGGATACAGCTGCGCGATCTGCGCGACGCTGAGGGTCCGAGTGGCGAGCGAGCGGTCGATCTCGTCCTGCAGGTTGTCGCGCAGGTCCCAGGCGAGCGCCTTGAGCCAGGCGATCGAGTCCACCGGCGTCCACTCGTACGGCGTATACGAGGTCTGCAGCCCGAGAATCGCGTACTCCACGCTCGCTCGGCCGCCCGAGTGAGCGTGCATATACGCGTTCACTCCGGCGGAGTAGGCGATCAGCGACGCCTTGGTGTCCGGGGACAGCAGGTTGTACTCCTGCTGCGCGATCGAGTACCAGCCCATCGTACGAATGAACTCATCGGTGGACAGCTGCCCGCTGCCGAACATCTCCGACAGCCGCCCGGCCGTGATGTGCCGGTAGACGTCCATCTGCCAGAACCGGTCCTGCGCCTGCACGTACCCCTGCGCGAAGAACAGGTCGTGCGAGGTCGCCGCGTACACCTGCGGCACGCCCTGCGCATTGCGGTCCACCTCGACCCGATCCTGCAGGCCGGGGACGTTGAGCGTGCCCGAGACCTGCGGATACGAGGCCTGGATGGTGTGCCGCACGTACCAGAACCCGCCGCCGGTCGCGAAGGCCAGCACGACCACGAGCACCAGCGCCACGATCTTCGTCTTCCGGAAGCGCCGTCGCGGCTGGTCAGCGGCTGGCAGCTCAATGTCCGTCTCGGTCACGGCCGAAGTATAGGGACCGGGCTTGCGCGGCGACATGAATGAGGTCTATCGTCATGAGAGTTAGCTCTTACGAAGAAAGAAGAACCTCATGACCACCACCACGCGCACCATCGATCTGCCCGGCGGCCTGTCGCTCAGCGTTCAGGAGTTCGGCACCAACACCGACGGGACCGCCGTGCTGGTGCTGCACGCGGGCTCCGGGCCGCGCACGATCTCCGGCTTCTCGGCGGCGATAGCGGATCAGCTCCCTGAGCACGGGTACGTGATCACCCCCACCCACCCCGGATTCGAGGGGACGCCGCGTCCCGAGTGGCTCGACTCGGTCGCCGACCTGGCGACGGCCTACCTGGACCTGCTCGACGTGCTCGACCTGCACGACGTGACGGTGATCGGCAACTCGGTCGGCGGCTGGATCGCCTCCGAGATGGCGTTGCGCGACAACCACGGCCGGGTCGGCTCCGTCGTGCTCATCAACGCGGTCGGCGTGCACGCGGTCCGGCCGGAGAACCAGATCGTCGACGTGCGCACGATCGAGCAGGGGGACCTCGGCAAGCTCTCGTTCGCGAACGAGGCCTTCCGCCCGGACTTCTCCACGTTCACCCCCGAGCAGCTCGCGGGCGCGGCGGCGAACCAGAAGACCCTGGCCGTCTACGGGGGCGAGCACTTCGTCTTCGACCCGAAGCTGCGGGCCCGGCTGCACCGGGTGACCGTGCCGGTGCTGGTGGTCTGGGGCGAGCAGGACGGCATCGCGCCGCTCGGCTACGGACGGGGCTTCGCGGCCGCCTTCCCGAACGGCCGGTTCGTACCGGTCCCGGCCGCCGGGCACTTCCCGCAGATCGAGGCGGCGGCGGACACGCTCGGCGCGCTCGCGGCGTTCTTCGCGGGCTGATCCGCCCGGGCGGACCGGCGGGCGACATAGGATGCAGGCCGAACCAGGAACAGCGGGGACAGGAGGCACGATGACCGGCCGGGTCAACCAGAAGCTGCGCACCCGCGCCGCGATCGTGCAGGCGGCGGGCGAACTCAGCCGGACCGGCCGCGAGGTGACGATGCCCGAGGTCGCCAAGGCCGCGCTGGTGTCCGAGGCGACCGCGTACCGCTACTTCCCCGATCTGGCGAGCCTGCTCAGCGAGGCCATCGTGGGCCAGCTCCCGACGCCCGAGGAAGCGCTCGTCTCGGCCGCCGACTCCACCGATCCGGTCGAGCGCGTCGCCGTGGCCACGGAGTTCCTGATGCGGCACATCCTGGCCCGGCAAGGCGTCGTGCGCGCGATGATCGCCGCCACGATCGTGCGCCCGGACACGGCCAATCCCCGCCCCGGCCTACGCTTCGGGTTCATCGACCACGCCCTCGCGCCGGTCGCCGACGGTCCGCTCTCCCCCGCCGCGCTCGCCCAGCTCAAGCGGGACCTGGCCGTCGTCGTCAGTGCCGAAGCGCTCTTCAGCCTCACCGACCTGCACGGCCTGGACTCCGAAGCCGCCGTCGCCAGCATCGTCCGGACCGCGACGACGTTGACGAGAGTGGCAGTGTCATGATCACGCTTGCCCAACTGGCCGAAGACCCGCACCCGCACCTGGCTTCACTGCGGCGCGCGTCGCCGGTGGCCTGGCTGCCGGCGCTCGGCGGCTGGATGGTCACGTCGCGGGAGCACGCGCTGGCCGTGATGCGCGACGCCGAGACCTTCACCGTGGACGATCCCCGGTTCACGACCGCGCGGGTGACCGGGCCGAGCATGCTCTCGCTGGACGGTCCGGAGCACGCGCGGCACCGCGAGCCGTTCACCGACGACTTCCGTCCGGCGGCCGTGCGCGGCTCGTTCGCGGACAGCACGCGGCACGAGGTCGATCGGCTGTTGGACGGATTCGCGGGCAGGCAGGAGGCTGAGCTGCGGCGCGAGTTGGCCGGGCCGCTCGCCGCGACGGTGATGGTGCGGGCGCTCGGGCTGGACGGTGTGTCGGTCGCGCAGGTCTTGGCCTGGTACGACGCGATCGTCGCGGCAGTCCACGAGCTGACGGAGGGTCGCGCGGCGGGCGACGCCGGTCCCGCTGCGTACGCGGCGCTGCGCTCGGCGATCGGCGAGACGGTGGACGCGGGGGTGTCGGCCGACTCCCTGCTGCTGAGCGCCGCGAAGAAGCTCGATCTGCCTGACCTGTCCGCGAACGTGGCGATCCTGCTGTTCGGCGGGATCGAGACCACCGAGGCGATGATCGCGAACCTGTTGCTGCACGTGCTGTCGAGCGAGTCCGGAACGCTGGACGAGGGTGACCTCGACAACGCGATCGAGGAGTCGCTGCGCCTCGAACCGGCTGCGGCGGTCGTCGATCGCTATGCCACGCGGGACACCGAGCTCGCCGGTACGCACATCGCGAAGGGCGATCTCGTCACCGTCTCGCTCGCCGGAGCCAACCGCGATCCGGACGTATTCCCGGACCCCGACACCTTCGATCCGCGCCGCGCCAACGCCCGGCAGCAGCTCGCCTTCGCGCACGGCCCGCACTACTGCCTCGGCGCGCACCTGGCCCGGCTGGAGACGCGTATCGCCGTCGCTGCGTGCTTCGAGCGGCTGCCGGAGCTGCGGCTGGATCCCGAGCGTCCGGCCGTCATCCGTGGGCTCGTGTTCCGGAAGCCCGAGGCGCTGTGGGTTCGGTGGGCGGCGAGCTAGTGCTGGGCGGTGCGGCGGCGTCGCAGGGTGCGGATACGTAGCGCGACGATGAGGATCACGATCGCGCCGAGGGCCACGGCCAGGCCCGCTCCGCCCAGGTGACCGAAGATCGTTTCGGAGGCGGCGGTCGCGCGGTAGCCGGAACCGGGGCCGCCTGTGGGAAGCGCGGTGGGGGTCGCGGGGACGGCTAGGGGCTGAGTCTGCGCGGCGTGCTGGCCCAGGCCGGGGAGGAATCCGTTGAGGACGGCGGCCGCGACGGGGATCAGGACGCAGGCGGCGACGAGGGTGAGCAGCGCGGTGCGGCGCAGGACGAATTTCGTGCGCATCAGCCGACCTCCTCGGCCACGGCGGCGGGCGCGGGATCAGCCTGTCGGGGCAGGGATGGGGGCTCCAGCGGCGTCTGGGTGGCGAGGTCTAGGGCGACGATCGCGGCGACGGCCAGCGGGCCGAGGAGGCACGTGCCGAAGTCGGTGAAGACCATGTGCTTCGGCAGGTCGCTCTGGCCGTCGCTGAACATCACGAGGTAGAACTGCAGCATGGTGGCCGCGCTGAGGGCAGCGAGGGTTCCGCCGACGCTGCGGGCCGCTACGTTCCGGCGCTTGCGGATCGCGAGCAAGAGGCCTGCGACGAGGGTTCCGCCCCACAGCAACGGATACACGATCCAGCGCACCGGCTCGGCCAGGGTGAACGCGGCCTCGACGACGCAGACCCGGCAGTCCTGGGCGTACGGCGCGTGGCCCGAGTCGGCCTGGTAGTCGCCGAGGTACGAGGGGCGCGGGGCGTCCATTCCGGCGAGGCCGCGTCCGGTCAGGCCGAGCAGGCGCCAGGGATGCTCGGCGTAGAAGACCATCTCCTTGCCGAACGAGGCGTGCTCCAGGAAGTCCGGGTAGTACGGCGTCGCGGCGGCAGTGTTGGGGGCCACAACGTTCGATCCGGCGGCCTTGGCCAGTTGCGGGTCGAGATGCAGGGCCTTGAGATCGGCCTGCACGTGGTGGCTGTGGCCGAGCAGTTCGCCGAAGTAGGCGTCGTAGAGCACGATCTCGTTGAGCCAGCGCGGTTGCAGCTGCTGGAATCCCGCGGTGAACACGAGGAGTCCGGCGCAGACGGCCGCCGCCGGGACACGTCCGAAGATCGCGGCGGGAGTGCGGCGGCGGGCGATGCGTCGCAGCATCCTGGGTACGGCGGTCGGGCGGGCCAGCAGGCAGGGGACGACCGCGATCAGCAGGCTGCTGAGCTGCGTCTTGGCCCCGATCGTCCAGACGGTCACGGCCGCGACGGCGGCGAGCTCGCGCCAGCCGGGGCGTTCGACGCGCAGCAGCCGCAGCAGCGCCGGGACCAGCAGCAGCACGCCGACGAGGCCCGCCGGGTCGCTGAGCGGCGAGATGAAGTCGAGGGCGAAGGCGCTGTCCGCGACCGCCAGGCCGATCGCGCTCGCCAGCAGGACCCTGATCCACGCCCGGCCGGGCAGCTCGTGCACGCACCAGCCGATCGCGGCGGCCGCGGTCGCGATGTAGACCGGGCCGAGCAGCCGCAGGTCGAGCGCGCCGGGCAGGCCGAGGACGTGGTTGCCCAGGGTCGCGGTCAGGAACTTCGCAATCCACAGCGGCGCGACGGCCGTCGTCAGGTACGGCTGTCCGCTGCCGCCCGCGCTGCATGACTCGCCGTACCAGGTGTACGCGTCGTACCGGGGCGTGATGAAGGCCCAGAGCGGCTGATCGGCCGGGATCGGATGCGGCGCGACGCCGAGCTGGCACATCAGCCGGTGCCCGTCGAAGTTGTCCGCGAGCCCGACCGCGCCGCCGACGTACAGCCGGACCAGCATCAATACCGCCCAGCCGAAGCCGGTGGCCCACGCCGGGTGGGCGCGCACCAGGAGCCAGGCGCGCTGCGGGAGTTCGGCGATCGACGCGCGTCGCAGGCTCACGGCAGTTCCTTTACACCGCTGCGCAGCGATCCGCTCCACGCGCGGCCCTTCGCGTCGGTGAGCCAGCACTGTCCGACCTGCTTTCCGGTGACGGCGAGCACGACGTGTGAAGCACGGTCCGCCGGGGCGCCGAGGTAGCGCGCGAAGTACGGGGCGCAGAACGCTGCGATCCGGTGCGTCTGCTGCTTCGCGGTCTGCTTGGCGAGCTGCGCGGTCGTGAACTTGATCCAGGCATTGATGAGTTCGGCTTCGTGCGGCTGGTCGCAGCCGACCTGCTGGTAGCCGGTGCGGCAGACCCGGAAGCGGTCACCGGCCGGTCCGGCGAGGATCTCGTGCAGCGGTACGGAGGCTGAGGCGACGCTTGCGCTGGTGCGCGGGCCGAGCAGCACGTCGCAGCGGATCTGCCGGACGCCGCGTTCCCATTCCGGCTCGGAGGGCAGGATCTGCAGGATGCCGACGTCCTGGAGCGCGTCCAGGGGTTTCGCACCGAGGTAGCCGGTCATCGCGTTCCAGCTGCACGCGCCGGTGAGCGCGCGTTCCAGCCACAGCGGACTCGGGCGGTGGGCCTGTTTGGCCACGGCGCCGGTGAGCGGGACGACGGCGTAGGTCTCGCTCTCGTGCGGAGTGTCGCAGGGCACTGCGGGCGAGGTGTCGGAGGGGAAGACCGGGTCGACCTCCTCGGGCTGGTCGAGGCGGTGGCAGGATCCGACCGTCCACGTCGTCGTGTAGTCGCCGATGCCCATGCCAACGTAGCGCAGGCTCCCGACCGAACAGCCCGACGCGAGCAGGACGAGCGCGGCGGCCAGCACCGTGCGCGCACCGCGTCCGCGGACGATCACTGCGCCGCTCCCGGAACCAGGATCAGTTCGGCGTTGCGGCGGGTCTTGGGCCAGGTGCTGCGCCGGGTGACCAGCCGGGCGAACGCGCGCCACGCGATGATGTAGCTCAGCCACGCGTAGCCGGTCATGCCGAGCCCGATCCACGCGGCCTGGCGGCGGGTCAGGCCGGGCTCGCAGCGCCGCCGGTAGACCACGCCCCAGACGGCGAACTCGCCGATGCCGATCAGCAGGTACAGCACCAGCATCGCCGCGCCGCCGTCGCGCAGGAACTGCTCGGTGAACTCCGGGAAGTGCGCGGCGTTGTAGGCGAACACGAACATGGGCATCGGGTAGATGACGGTGCCGACGAGCTGCAGCCAGGGCTGCGCCATGAAGTACGTGACCTCGAACAGGCCCGCGTTGCTGAACGCGCTGCTGCGCCAGATCTCCGGCAGGTAGCGCAGGCACTGCATCGAGCCCTGCGCCCACCGCGTGCGCTGGACCAGCAGCGTGCGCAGGCTCCACAGCGCCTCCTGGTCCACCCACGCCGAGACCGTGTACGCGATCCGCCAGCCGGCGAGCATCAGGCGCAGGCCGATCTCGAAGTCCTCCAGCAGCGCGTTGCCCCAGGGCGCGCCGCGTTCCCCGGCGAGTTCGTCGAGCGCCGCGAGCCGCACGAGCTGGCCGTTGCCGCCGAGGTTGACCGTGTGCGTCTTGGCGCGCAGCATCTGCATCGCCGAGATCGGGCCGCGGAACTCGACGTCCTGGAGGCGGGCGAGCAGCGCGGCCAGCACGTTGCTGACGACGCCGCGGCCGGGCAGCGGGCGGCGCACGGCGCGGTTCGTCATCCGCACCTCGACCTGCGCCGCGCCGATCCCCTCGTCGCCGAAGATCCGCGGGCCCGCGCACACGCTCAGCAGGTTCGCCGAGGGGCGGCCGTCCGCGTCCACGACGCACACGACGACCTTCGACCGGTCCACGCCGGGTTCCAGGCTCGCGCACAGCTCCCGGTACGCCGAGTTGAGCGCGTCGCCCTTGCCGGTGCGCGCGTTCGGCATCACGCGTCGCACGAGCCTGATGCCCGGATCGTCCGCCGCGAGGGACTCGACGACCGCGGCCGTGCCGTCCACCGAGTCGTCGTCCACCACCCAGAAGACCGCGTCCGGGAACTCGCCGCGCAGGTAGCCCAGCGTCTCCCCGATCACGGCCTGCTCGTCCCGGCACGGCAGCAGGAAGTGCCACGCGAAACCCGCGGGGTCCGCCGCCGGGTCCGGGGTGGCCCGCAGGAACGTGACGACCAGGCTGATCACGTACCAGAGGAAGCCGAAGCCGAGCAGCAGCGCGGCGACGATGCACAGTTCGAGCGCGGCCATCGTGCGAACTCCCCTACGAAGACGGCGTGCGGCGGGCCAGGCGGTAGTAGAGCCAGCTGGCCCCGGCCAGCCCGGCGAGGGTGAGCAGCGACCCGAAGAAGGAGTGCGCCCAGCCGAACCCGGCCTGCGCGCCCCAGGCGTCCACCAGCAGCGCGATCAGCACGAACCGCAGCACGTTGATCGCGGTGACCAGCGCGGCGGTGGCGGCGAGCGCGAGCAGCAGCCGGGACATCGGGATCCGGCTGACCACGGCGAGCACGGCGGTGGCGACGGCGGCGGGCGCGACCAGCAGCACGCTGCTGCACGCGAGGCTCACCTCGAGCCCCAGGTACGCGGTCCGCGCGCCGTCGTGGTAGCCGAAGAAGAAGGTGGGTCCGGCGTTCGCGGCGATCACCGCGTAGCCGAGCAGCTCGTGCACCGCCCAGGCCCCCATCCGGGCCTCGACCCCCCGGTACCGGGCCTGCTCCGTGACGGCCAGCACCGCGCCGAGCACCGTGACGACGGCGGTGAACTGCCGCACCCCGTCGCGGCGCGAACGGAACGAGCCGTCGTCCGGAGCGGCCTCGGCCGTGCTCACCGCCGGCCGCGTCCGAACACGACGGAACTGCGGTACAGGCAGAGCCCGATGACGGTCAGCGCGGCGGCGACGCCGAGGAAGACGGCGATGTTCGGCGCGCCGGTGGCGGCGAGCGCACCCGCTCCGCCGGCGCCGCCGGCGCCGAGATTCTTGTACATGTTCGATCCTCGTCTGCGGTGGGGTCGGACAGCCTCAGCATCGCCCGATCCGCGGCCGCCGAAGCCCGCGACGCTCCCGTCGGGCGACCGGTTTCACCCTCTCGGAGCAGCCCGGAGCGGGTCCCGGCGCGATCCGGGAAGGCTCCGTGTGACGCTCCGGTAGGTCGCGGTCGCAAACCGTAGTACTCGTGCGAATATTCGCACCATGAATATGACCTCTGGCATCCCGCGCACGGCCGCCACGCCGGCCGCGCCCGCTGCCACGCCGACGAACTCGGCGGAGCGGGTCCCGCCGTCGAGCGCGGACCCCTACCGGCTCGCCTACGGCGTGCTCGGCATCGTCGGCGTCATCCTGGCGTTCCTGCTGATCAGGTTCACCATCGACGACGCGTTCATCTCCTGGCGCTACGGGCAGAGCCTGCTGGACGGGGCCTGGAACTGGAACCCGACCGACACCGGCCGGGTGGAGGCCTACAGCGACCCGCTCTACACGGCGCTGTCGGCCGTGCCCGCGGCGCTCGGCCTGATCCCCGAACTCTTCTTCAAGCTGGTCGGCCTCGGCCTGATCGCCGGGTACCTGCTCGTGGTGCACCGGGTGCTCGAGGTGCCCCGGCTGCAGAAGCTGCTGCTGACGGCGTTCGCGGTGGCGAACCCGGTCTTCTTCGTACACGCGTTCTCCGGCCTGGAGACGGCGAGCTTCGCGCTGCTGCTCGCCGCGCTGTTCGGCCTGCTCTACACCCGCGGACGGCTCGACGCGCTCGGCCACGTGCTCGTGCTGGCGGTCGCGCTCAGCCGGCCGGAGGGCATGGTCTACGCGCTGGTCGCCGAGCTGTGGTGCCTGCACCTGAACCGCCGCCGCGCGGACGCGGTCGCGGCGGGCGGCGTGCTGGCGCTACTGGCCAGCTACTGGCTGCTGCGCGACGCGTGGTTCCACTCGTTCTTCCCGAACTCCTACCTGCTCAAGAGCGGCGCCGGAGCCACCGACGTGGTGGCGGTCGCGCACGCCGTGGTCGGCCTGCTGGGCATGGTCCTGCTGGCGGGCGTGCTGGCGGGCGCGGCCGAGGTCGTGCGGCGGGTGCGCACGCGGCGGCGCGGCCCCTCGTCGAGCCGCCCGGTCTCGCCGTGGCGGGACGCGACCCCGGCGGTGCTCGCGGGCGTCAGCTCCCTGATCATCATGGTGCTGTACCGCGTCTCCGCGCTGCAGATGGACTTCGCCAACCGGTTCTGCTGGCAACTGCTGTTCCCGGTCGCCCTGGTGCTGCTGAGCCGGCCGCTGTTCACCGAGGGCTCGGGCGGCCGCGCGGCCCCGCTCGTGCGCCAGGGCTCCGCGGCGTCCGCCGAGGTCACCGGCGTGCCCGGACCGGCCGCGCCCTCGGCCCGCTGGAGCGCCTTCGCGCTGCTGATCGCCGCGATCACCGCCTACACCGGCACGCCGGGCAACGTCGCCGTGCGCGGCACCATCACCCTCGCCGCCGGGCTCGCCGTCGTGCTGGCGCTGGTGCTGTGGGCCTCGGGCAGCCGGGTGCTGACGCTGCTCGCCGCCGCCGCGCTCGTCACGTCCGTCTCAGCGGTCTCGGTCGCGGAGATCCTGGACTGGTCGACCTACCGCCTGCACCTGCAGAACGCGCAGGAGGCCGTCGGCACGGCGATCGCCGCGGACGGCTCGCTCACCGGGGTCGTCGCCGTGGAGGACGCGGGCGTGCTGCCCGCGAAGTTCCGGCCCGACCAGTGGGCGCTCGACCTCGGCGGCGTGGCCGACCCGTTCCTGAACAAGCCGGTGCCGGCCGCGATCACCGATCACCTGGTGGCCATGGTCGTCGGCGCCGGGGGCCCGCTGGAGGACCCGTGGGGCGGCGACTCGTCCACCGCGCCGGTCTTCGCGAAGGCCCGCGCCGCGCACTTCCGCCCGGTGGCCGCCGTGATGTACGCGCCCGGCTACTGGCTGCGGCTGTACGTCAAGCCCGGGCTCGGCAAGGTCGCCGCGCAGCGCCTGTCCGAGGCCTGGCAGTCGGCCGACATCCCGGACAACGAGCTCAGCAGCAGCCTGCTGTCCCAGCACCTGTTCGACCTCCCCTTCCTGCACGGCTGAACGGAGCAGCGACCATGCCGACGTCCCACCCCCGCGACGGCGCCTTCGCGCGCTCCGTCACCTTCGTCCTCGGCACCCGGCCGGAGATCGTCAAGCTGGCCCCGCTGGCCCGGCTGTTCGGCGAACGCGCCCGGGTCGCCTACACCGGCCAGCACTACGACGCGCGGATGTCCGAGGTCTTCTTCACCGAGTGCGGCCTGCGCCAGCCGGACGCGACGCTCGAGGTGGGCGGCTACACCCGGGCCGAGCAGATCGGCGCGGGCCTGAGCCGGCTGGACGGCTGCTTCGCGGCCGGCGAGCCCGACGTCGTCGTGGTGCAGGGCGACACGAACTCGGCGCTCGCCGGGGCGCTGGCCGCCAACGCGCGCGGCATCCCGCTCGTGCACGTGGAGGCCGGGCTGCGCAGCCACGACCGCGCGATGCCCGAGGAGCACAACCGCGTGCTGATCGACCACGTCGCCGACCTGCTGTGCGCGCCGACCCCGGGGAACGCGGAGAACCTGCGGGGCGAGGGGATCGACCCGCGGCGCGTGGCGGTGACCGGCAACACCGTGGTCGAGGCGCTCACGCACGCGCTGCCCGACCCGGCGCACCGCGGCAAGCTGCTGGCCGACTTCGGCGTCGAGCCGGGGCGCTTCATTCTGGCGACCGTGCACCGGCCGGAGAACACCGACGACCCGCGGCGGCTGGGCGCGATCGTGGCCGAACTGGCGGCGCTCGGCGAGGCGGGCCGGCCGGTGCTCTTCCCGGTCCACCCGCGCACCCGCGCCGCGCTGCGCTCCCTCGGCGACGACGGCGGGGCCGGGCTGTCGGAGCGGATCGTGATGTGCGACCCGCTCGGCTACCGGGACTTCCTCGCGCTCGCCGCCGAGTGCGCGCTGCTGGTCTCCGACTCCGGCGGCATCCAGGAGGAGGCCACGGTGCTGCGCAGGCCCCTGATCGTGGTGCGCCGCTCCACCGAACGCCCGGAGGCACTCGAGAAGTTCGCGGTGCTCGTCGAGCCGGGACCGGCCATCGGCCTGCACGCGCGGGCGCTGCTGGCCGACCTGCCGAACGTGCTGCGCGGCCTCGCGGACCTGCGCTCCCCCTTCGGCGACGGGCTCGCCGCGACCCGCATCGAAGCCCTGATCCGGGACCGCTTCCCGCTCAGCCCCATGGAACCCGAAGAAGACCAAGAGGTGTACGTACCACCCCTGCCAAGGCAGCATGCGGTGGCTGAGCCATCCGCCTGATTTTGCGACGACGCGCGCGGAGAAACGCCGGACCCTCCCCGGAATCCGGGCATCGCGCACCGATCCTCGGCTAGCAGAGGCGGAACTTCCGCCACCCACCCAGCAGAAAGCATTGCGCACCATGACTCCTCGCACCACCGCCCGTCTGGTCGCGGGCGCCGCCGCCCTCGGCGGCCTGCTGTGCACCGCGGTCCCCGCCCACGCTGCCCTGAGCGCACCCGTAGCGGACGCCTTCATGGTGGCCTCGACCGGCGTCGTGACCGTATCCCCCACCCCGCACTCGAACTACCCCGGCCCGCCGACCGGCACCCAGACCGCGGTCGGCATCAGCGTCGCGCCGTTCGCCTCGAACGCCACGCTGACCGCGACCACCAGCGGCGACCCGTCCACCGGCACCTCGTCGGCCGAGGCCAAGACCGAGAGCCTGACCGTCACCCTCGGGCCGACGGCCAGCCTCGTGCTCGGCGCCATCGACACCACCTGCAACGCCACCCCGACCGGCGCCACCGGCAACAGCTCGATCGCCAGCGCCAGCTTCAAGGTGCTCGGCGTGTCGACCGCCATCAACATCCCGAACACCACCTCGACGATCTCGCTGCCGCTGAACCTCGGTTCGCTGCAGTTCTTCCCGAGCTCCACCGACTCCAACGGCGTGCTCACCGAGGCGGCCCTCAAGATCACGCTGCTGAACGGCACCCAGACCCTCACCATCGCCCAGGCCCAGTGCGGCGGCGCGCCGGCCGTCGTCGTCAACCCGACCCCGATGATCAGCACGCCGGTCGCCGCGGGCGCCGGTGCCGCCGCGATCATCGGCGGCGTGGTCGTGCTGCGCCGTCGCCGGAAGACCTCCGTCGACAGCGTCTGACGTTTCGTCACAAGCGTGGCCCGCCCGGGACTGTCCGGGCGGGCCACGTTCGTCTTCCCGCCGACTAGCCGACGTGCACGGTGATCGCCGCCGTGTGCAGCACGCCGCCGGTCTGGAACTGCAGGAACAGCCGGTAGTTCCCGCTCGCGGCCATCGTGGCGTCGAAGGTGAGCGTCGGGCCGCCGTGGTCGCCGTTGACCGTGCCCTGCGGGTGCAGGTGCGCGAAGGCCATGTCACCCTCGTGGAACGCCGTCAGATGCGCGTAGGTGTCGAGATACGGCTGCAAGTCGGTGACCGGCATGCCGTTCTTGCTGATCGTCGCGGTGAGCGCGTGCTCCATGCCCGACATCAGCTCGCCGGAGACGGTGACCGTGTATCCGTCCACGCTGGTGCTCGTCGCGGCGGCGGGCAGCGGAGTGGCTGCGGACGGCGTGCCCGGCACCGTGAACTGACTGCTGAGCACGAGATCCACGGTGCTTCCACTGCTGTCCGCGGTGACGAACGAGGCATACGCGCGGTAGGTGCCGGGCTGCATCGTCGCGAGCTTCGCGCTCCACGTGCCGTCCGCCGCCATCGTCGGGTGCACGTGCTGATAGCCCGTCAGGTCCGAGCGCACGATGTACAGGTGCATCAGCTTGGTCTGGTCCGGCTGGAACGAGGTGACCGCCATGCCCATCTCGTCCTCGATCCGGAACGAGATCGAGCTCGCCGTGGTGGACGCCACGAGCGTGAAGCCGTCGGACGAGGACGCCAGGCCGGTCCCGGACGGCATCGACATCGACATCGTCGGCATCGACGACGCCGACTGCATCGGGGTCGACTGCATCGGGGTCGAGGCGGAACTGGCGGCCGGTGTCGTCGAGGACGCGCAGGCGCTGAGGGTGGCGGCGAGCAGGGCCGCGGGCAGGGCGCATCGCAGAGTACGCATGTTTATTGTTCAACTTTCGCGAAGGGGTGAAGGGGACTCGGAACAAGCGAGTCCGGATCACGTCCGCGAAACACACATCTCAGTCAGCAACCGTCTGCCCACCGGACCCGGCGGTCCACGACGGCTCATCTCGCGCGGACGTCGGAGTTCCAGATCCAGGCCGAAGACGATCGCGACGAGGATGAACGCGGTCAGCAGGCCGAGCATGAGGTCACCCGAGGACGGCGGCTGGCCGGACAGGCAGGTCTCGGCGCAGCCCATCTGCGCGTCGGCGGCCGGGGTGTGCCGGACAACCGATGTGGTGGCGCTCATCGGCGCGGCGGCCGTCATCGACGTCGAGGTCGTCGGCATCAGCATCGGCACGCCGTGGCAGCCGGCGTTCGTCGTCGCCGAGACGCCGTGCATCATCCACAGTCCGAGCAGGACGAGGATCGACAGCGGCCGAAGCACGTCCCCGACTCTACGCGATGTGTGGGCCTCGCCGGGCGGCAAGGCCCACACTCGTCCTTGATCAGTGCAGGGTCGTCAGCGGAGCCGGGGTGCCGAACGTGCCCGGGGTGAAGGGCTGGACCGGTCCGGCGCTGGCGGTGTTCGAGCCGCCGGTGACGGGGAGGCCGCCCGCGGTGTACGTGCCCTCGTTGAAGGCGAGTCCGCCGGTAGGTGCCGCACCGACGGCGAACATGCCGACCGCGTTGCCGTTGACCACGCTCGCCGAGATGTAGTCGCCGACCATGCTGCCCTGGCTGGTGCTCGCGATCCGCGACAGGCTGAAGGGGCCCGCCACGGTCTGTGCCGCGCTCCAGGTCGATCCGCCGTTGGCCGAGGAGATGTAGCCGACCTCGAGTTGGCAGGTGGACGCGGAGCAGGAGGCGTTGGGATAGAAGTAGTAGTACAAACCGAGCTTCGCGGTGCTGCCGGACGTCGTGCGGTCCACGCCGAGGCCCGGGATGAAGTGGTCGTCGGTGCTCGTGGCCGCGTCGATGGGCACACGAGTGACGGCGGACCAGGTGGTGCCGTTCGTCGACGAGCTCAGCACGATGTCGTTCGAGGAGCAGCCGGAACGGAACCGGCAGTCCTGCCAGACCGCGTACACCTTGCCGCTGGCGTCCTCCTCGGCGCTCGGCAGTCCGTCACCGGCGCGCAGGTTGCCCGCCACCGTGGACTCGCTGACGTTGGAGACCAGCACGCTGGACGTCCAGGATCCGCCGCCGTTGGTCGAGGTGAACGAACGGATGGCGCTGCCGTTGGCCGAGTAGGGCACGACGACGGTGCCGTTGGGCTGCACCAGCGGCTGCCCGCCGAGGCCCGAGGGGTTGTCCGCTGGATGCCGCAGCGCCGACCAGGTCTGGCCGCCGTCGCTGGACACCGACATCGACTCGAGGTTGTTGGACGAGGTCACGTCCACCTCGATGTAGCAGTTGCCGTAGTAGGCGCTGGTCGAGGTGTCGTCGCAGGTGACCCACTGCTTGTCGTAGCCCTGGCCGTCGAAGCCGACCGCGTGCGTCGCGCTGCCCCAACTGAGGCCGTCCGCCGACCGGTTCACGGTGACGCCAGCCGCGTTGCCCGAGGAGTCGATCGGCAGGCCGACGACCAGCCACTCGCCGTGCTTCGCGTCGTAGGCCACCGCCGCGTCGGAGACCTGCGCGTCGGAACCGCCCGCGTTGACCGTGATCCCGGTCAGGTAGCCGTGGCTCCAGGTCGAGCCGCCGTCGGTCGAGGTGGCCCAGCCCAGGTTCGAGGCGCCGCCGTAGACCCGGCCGACCTGGAACGCGGAGACGACGGTGTTGCCGTACGCGAACGTGTCCGGCTCGACCTCGGTCGCGTGCTGCGCGTCGGTGTCCGTGTACGGGTCCGTGCTCACCTCCGTCAGCGTGATCCCGCCGGACGTGCCGACCGTCAGCGCGAACGTCGCCGCGTGGGTGGCGGAGGCGCCCGTGCCGGTGATGGTCACGGTCGAGGTGCCCGACGGCGTGCTGCTCGTCGTGCTGATCGTCAGTGTCGAGGACGCCCCGGCCGTCACGCTCGCCGGATTGAACGCCGCGCTCGCGCCGGTCGGCAGCCCGGAGGCGGTCAGCGCGACGCTCTGGGCGCTGCCGGACGTGACCGCGGTCGAGACGGTCGCGGTGGCCGAGTTGCCGGGCGTGACCGACGCGGAGGTCGGGCTCACGGCCAGCGAGAAGTCGTTGGTGGTGCTGGCCGGGGTGAGCACCACGTCGTCGTACTCGGTGTACGTCGGGTCCCCGGCGTAGTTGTCGTCGTGGCTGGTCAGGGTGAGGGTGTAGTTGTGCCCTGACGTCAGGGTGCTGCTGACCTGCTTCCAGCCCGAGTTCGCCACGCAGGTCTTGGCCAGCACCGTCTTGGTGGTGCCGCTGGTCGTGTCCTTCAGCGTGGCCGTGGCCCAGTCGTAGGTGACCGTGTCCGGGCACACGACGTCGTACCAGAACGAGAGCGTGCCCCCGCCGGACGGCGCGGTGAAGGACTGCGCGATCGAGGAGCTGCCGTTGGTCGGCGAGCTCGAACCGAGCAGCGCGGCGTACGTGCCGGAGTGCGGGTTCGCGGTACTGACTCCGGTGGCCGGGCCCGAGGCGGTCCAGCCGGAGAGGCTGCCGGTCTCGAAGCCGCCGTTGGTGATCGTGGTCGCGGCGGACGCGGCGACGGCCCCCGCGGCGAACGGGATCAGCAGGGCGGCCGTGAACGCGGCCAGCCTGCGCCGCACGCGCGACCGCGCGGACGGGGTGGTGGGTATCGGTGTGGGTATCACGACTGGAGTGTCACAGCGCATTGCGATAGCAGCAAGTAGCGCGGGCGTCACGTTCCGCCGAGGAAACGGCAAAACGGGATCAACATTTCGCCCCTGGTATCGTCGGCGGGCGTGAACGCAGCTGAGAAGATGTTCGCCGCCGACCAGGCCTCACGGGCGCTCGGAATCGCGCTGGTCGAGGCCGAGGCGGGCCGCGCCGTGCTGCGCATGACCGTGACCGACGCGATGGTCAACGGCCACGGCATCGCGCACGGCGGCTACGTCTTCCTGTTCGCCGACAGCGCGTTCGCCTGCGCCTGCAACAGCCGCGGACCGGTGACCGTGGCCGCCGGGGCCGAGATCAGCTTCATCACTCCGGTACGCACCGGCGACGAACTGACCGCCGTCGCCGAGGAGCGCGTCACCTTCGGCCGCAGCGGGATCTACGACGTCAGGGTGCTGCGCGGCGACGAGGTGGTCGCCGAGTTCCGCGGCCGCAGCCGGGAACTCAGGTCCGCCTAGGGCGCGTTTGAAAGGTAGCGTCGGATCAGGCCGCGGTGTCTGACGCGTGCGCTCGCAAGGCGCAGGGGCGGGCGCATACTCGGTCGTCTGTAACCGCTCCTGCA